>Ga0209137_1000604_pt1 | contig 37385 bp, 33 predicted proteins | sample SaaInl5LU_22_DNA_FD_184642 | JGI IMG/M metagenome (GOLD analysis project Ga0209137, IMG submission 184642) | Marine microbial communities from expanding oxygen minimum zones in the Saanich Inlet - ESP_105LU_22_DNA (SPAdes) (version 2) | ecosystem: Environmental > Aquatic > Marine > Intertidal... | reverse complement strand
TGCACCTTCTTTTACACACAATAGAATATCATGTGCATCCGCATTGTCTTGAGTGAGGTAGAAGGTGTTGTTCGCTGCAATGTATTGAATGCCGTATTCCTTGGCATATTTTAACAGCTGAAGGTTCACATGGTCCTCTTCGTCTAATCCGTGGCGGTTGAGTTCCAAATAGAAGTCTTCACCGAAGTGACCGTGCCACCACTCTAGGGCTTCACGTGCCTGAGCTTCACCGACATTTAGATAGAGATGTGGCACCTCCCCTCGCAGACCACCGCTAAGGATGATCAAATCTTCCTTATGTTCTAAAAGTACCTGCTTGTCAATTCTTGGTACATAATAGTACCCGTTTAGCATTCCTTCGCTACTGAGTTTAGCGAGATTGTGGTACCCATTTTTATTTTTTGCGAGAACTACGATCTGGAAACCGTCGTCCTTTTTGCTTTTATCTAATCGGTCATTACAGACATAAAACTCGCACCCAATCACCCCAACAAAAGGGTATTCCTTCAAGGGCTCATTGAGTTCTCCTGCTTTGACTTTTTCATTGTGTTCATAGGCCTCCTTATTCCCAGGGACCCCCATGATTGCTCGGTTAAAGTGAAACGCCCCCATCAAGTTACCTAGATCGGTCATCGCCACCCCGGCATGGCCATTATCTACCGCAGTATTCACCAAGTCAGCAATTACCGTAGTGGCCTGTAAAATAGAATATTGCGTATGATTATGAAGGTGTGCAAACTCTATATCAGCTGCATGCAAGGAGGGAGTTGCTGAACCGGCCTTCTCAGCACCGCTCGTCTTTCCTAAACCCTCTTCTCGTTTTTTCTTCGCTTCATCTACAGCAAGTCCGATCGCTTTTATAGGAGCAGGATTGGCCAATTTAAAAGCATCAATAATGTGCTGCTCTTTCCCTAACGTTTGCGCTCCGATCACCTCTAAACGTACCAACTCTAAGAATACACGCGCCGTCGCCTCCACATCAAAAGCTGCATTGTGCGCCTCGTCAATACCTTCATTGAAGAGATGACGGTGCAATTCTTCTAGTTTCGGCAATTTGAATTTACCGCCGCGACCTCCAGGGATCTGGCAAAGCGCTGCAGTAGTCTCCGTACAAGAATCCAAAGGCACTTTCGAGCCCAAGGGGTTTTCACCAAAAGCACGCAAGTATTCGCACCCAGTGACATTCAAATCGAAATTCACGTTGTGCCCGATCACATACTCGCACTTCTGTAAAGAGGCCGTAAAGATTTCGAGTACTTCTTGAAGTGGCTTTCCTTCATTTTTCGCACGCTCCGTTGAAATGCCATGAATTTTCGTTGCATTGAACGGGATATCATAGCCGTCCGGATACACAATGTGGTCTTGTACCTCGATCAGCCCACCCTTTTCATCATGGATTTGCCAGGCGAGCTGAACCATCCTTGGCCAATTATCCAAGTCCGTGATCGGTGCATTCCAATCCTTAGGAAACCCTGTGGTTTCTGTATCGAAAATTAAAAACATAGCTCGTTAACCTTTAGATGTGTGCGAAGGTTAAAAATACGAAATAGAGGATGTAGCGTAGCACGATGTGAATAACTAATGATAGCTTCACAACATGTTGGTAATCAGATACATGAGATGTTATCGCTTTGGGTAAAAAGGATGCTCTTCAAGCGGTAAATGAGCAAAAGGATGTGCCTGATCATCCAGGGGTGTCAGCGCAGTTTCACGCATCTGATGCACGATTGAAATCGCGTTTTCGGCTGCCTTTTCATCGAAGCCGCCCTGATCTAAAATATGCTGATAACTCTGAGTATGAAGCTCTGTAAACCCTTCAGTAAAATCAAATGACCAATCATCAAAACTGAGTGTTCTGAAGGTACGCTTGCCTTCGTTCGTTGCCGTTTCAGGCAGTGTCGACTCATTAATACTCAAGAACCATTTGATATTCGCACGTTCAAAGGACAGCATTCCAGAAGCCCTATCGTGGGTCCTCAAATACACTTTTTGTGAAGTGAGTGGCCCAAAAATCCACTGCAGCATATCGAAAAAATGCACTCCAATGTTCGTTGCAATTCCTCCACTCTTCTCTTCATCGCCTTTCCATGATGCATAGTACCAATTCCCTCTTGAAGTGATGTAGGTAAGATCTACTTCAAAGACATGATCTGGCTCTTTGAGCCACTTTTGTTCTACGCGTTCTTTTAGCGCAATAACTTGTTCATGTAGTCGTAATTGGAGGATGGTAAACACCTTATTCCCAGTGGCTTGCGCCGTGTTTGTCAAGCCTTGTATGTTCCAAGGTCGAAGGGTCAATGGCTTCTCACAAATACAATGCGCACCGTTGCGCAAGGCATAACGTATGTGACTATCGTGCAGATAGTTAGGTGAACAGATGCTTATATATTCAACCGGTGTTCCGGCTTCTTGAAGCTTGTTGAGATGGCGATCGAAACGTTCAAACTCGGTAAAGAATGCGGCTTTTGGAAAATAGGCATCCATGTGTCCCACGCTATCGCTAGGATCGTAGGCGGCAACTAATTCACCCCCGACCTCTTTAATGGCTTTCAAATGGCGTGGTGCGATGTAGCCAGCCGCACCGATGAGCGCAAATCTTTTCATTAACCTATACGCTGATCGTAGGTACTTCCCATAGACGGGTTGTCCCCCATCAAACGCGACATCATTTGCTTTTTCACGATGTTAAAGATGACCATGTGGATGTCTTCAGTGACTTCCATATCCATCACTGGAGCGTGCACATTAATGGTCGCCAATTCAGAAATCTTCCCTCCTTTAAAACCACTCATAGCAACCGTCGTTACGCCTTGTGCATTTGCATACTCAAGAGCGTTAACTACGTTTTTCGAATTTCCAGAACCGCTGATACCGATCACAAGATCATTTGGTCCGATAAAATTCTTGAGCGGTTCGATGAAAATATGATCCCAACCGATATCGTTCGCAATAGCCATCATGGAAGGCAAGTTGTCGTTGAGACAAATCATGCGAAAACGCTTATCTAACCCATAGCTTGCACCCTTTAGGAAATCGCCAGCAGCATGTGAAGCTGAGGCTCCAGAGCCCCCATTACCCATGGTATAGATGGTTCCTCCTTTTTGGTACGTGGTGTGAAATGCTTCGATAAGTGCCTCCAACGCTTTAGGGTCTAATGCGTCCAAGGTGGTCTTTACGAGGTCTATGTAGTTTTGTGGATTCATATGCTGATGTTGAGAAGAATTGGCCACTAAAATAGTGGATTTATTTGCGCCAATTCAAATATCCGACCACACTCATCACGGAATATATCACCATCAGTCCTGTGTAGACCCAAAGTCCCTTGAAACCGTAGAGTAGCATCGTGGCGATATTAATGGGGATCCAATAGTGAAAAGCGGTTCGTATTCGCTTGGTTTCCTGCCAAGTAGCTATCAATGCGTACACTGTGGTGAGGGCATCTAAATACCCAAAGCTGACTCCAGGAATTTGCTGTAAAAAACTTCCTAAAGCGAGGGCGACCGGTAGGCCTAAAACGCCCCAGCGTTGTTTACGCCAAGGGTAATCTATTAAAGGGACTTGGTCCAAACCGCCGTCGTTACTTGCTGCCTTGCTCCACATTCGCCAGCCATAAAACCCCATTAATACATAGATGAGGTATAGACCGGTTTCCGCATACAGCTGAATGCGATAGAACAACACTACCGAACCTAAGGAGCTGAGGATTCCTACCGGCCATGCCCAAACCTTCTTTTGGATCAGTGCGATCAAGAAGAGCAGGCCGAGCGCCGTGGAGATGAGTTCTAAAATGAAATTGGGTTGCATAAAAAAGCCCCGAACCTAGAATGGTCCGGGGCTGTAAAAATAAGGAATGTGAATCAGATTATACCAACTGCTGTACGAGATCAGCCGCTTCTTGTAATGCGATCGCACTATGTACTTCAAGACCACTCTCGTCGATCAATTTTTTGGCTTCTACTGCGTTTGTTCCTTGCAAACGTACGATGATAGGCACTTCGATGTTGCCCATGTTTTTGTACGCATCTACCACACCTTGAGCAACACGATCACAACGAACGATTCCACCAAAAATGTTTACAAGAATCGCTTTAACACTCTTGTCGCGAAGGATGATGCGGAATGCTTGCTCAACACGAGCTGCATCTGCAGTACCACCTACGTCCAAGAAGTTTGCTGGGTTACCACCTGCCATCTTAATGATGTCCATAGTAGCCATTGCAAGACCTGCACCGTTTACCATACAACCTACGTTTCCGTCGAGCTTCACGAAGTTCAAACCAGCTTCGCCAGCTTCAACCTCTGTAGCATCTTCTTCACGAGTATCGCGCATCTCCGCGATGTCCTTGTGACGGTACAATGCGTTATCATCGATAGTCACCTTCGCATCTACTGCTAAAATTTTATCGTCCGATGTTTTTAGTACTGGGTTAATCTCGAACAAAGAAGCATCAGCACCTTCGTATGCACGGTATAGTGCGGTTACGAATTTGGTCATGTCTTTGAATGCGGCACCGCTCAAACCTAGGTTAAAGGCAATTTTACGAGCCTGGAATCCTGTAAGACCAACTTTTGGGTCGATCTCTTCAGTAAAGATTAAATGTGGTGTTTCTTCAGCAACTGTTTCAATGTCCATCCCTCCTTCTGTAGAGTACATGATCATGTTGCGGCCAGTCGAACGGTTCAATAAAACTGACATGTAGAATTCAGAAGTTTCGCTTTCTCCTGGGTAATAAACATCCTCAGCAACAAGCACCTGGTGTACTTTCTTACCTTCAGCAGAAGTTTGTGGAGTAACGAGTTGCATGCCCACAATAGACGCTGCTACTTCTTCAACTTTGTCAATGCCCTTTGCAAGTTTAACACCGCCACCTTTTCCGCGGCCACCGGCGTGTACTTGAGCTTTAACAACGTACCATTCCGTACCTGTTTCCTCGGTTAGTTTTTTAGCTTGCTCTACAGCTTCAGCTGGAGTCTGTGCTACTTTACCGCGTTGTATGCGAACGCCGTATCCTGCTAGAATTTCTTTTCCTTGGTATTCGTGGAGGTTCATAACTGTGCTTGATTTGTCCACAAATGTAGGGCACAGCCTTGGAATGAAGAACCCGAATTTGGGTAAAGTTGTTAAATGGGTATATGCCGCTTTATACCGATATTTGCGCTATGCTAAAAAACCTATCACTACTTGCAGGATTGCTATGTACCCCAGCTCTTCTTGCACAAAGCACCCTACCCAAAAAGCGTCTCGAAGTACCCGAACTGTCTGACAAGGAGATGGTTATTAATGGCGTTTTAGATGAACCGCAATGGGCAAGCGCTGGAGTGATCTCCACCTTAGACCAATTTTTTCCTGAGCCGGCACCTGCACCAGACAATGCCGGAAGCAGTGTACACTTATTTTATACACAAAAAGGACTGTACATCTCTGCCGAGTTCAAAGACGAGCGTGCGAAAATTTTAAGTCAATTGACCCCGCGTGATCGTGTGAATGCCAACACGGACTGGCTGCAACTGATCATAAATCCGTTTAATGATGGAGCGAATGACTTTAACTTCTACCTCAGTGCTGCCGGGGTGCAAGGTGACTCTAGAGCCACAAGTAGCGGCGAAGAAGACGGCTCTTGGAATGCGGTATGGAACAGTGCGGTTATCAAAGAGGACCATCGCTGGACCGCCGAGATTTTTATACCCTACCGAGTATTGCGAATTCCCGAAACCCCTTCTGGTGTTCGACCAAATGCGTGGGGATTCAATATTAAACGCCAGATTCGATCGGACCGAACGAGTTACAGTTGGAACCCGATCGACCGAAATTTTGACAACGAAAGTCTACAAAGTGGTTTACTAGAAGGTATTCGCATAGAGAACCCACCGCTCCGGGTGAGTTTACGACCCAACCTAACGACCTCTGCACAAAAAAGTGGTGATGGGCCCGTTCGCAGCACGGGAACTGCAGGTGCGGATATAAAAATTGGCTTAAACAAGAGCTTCACCCTCGATATGACGCTCCTACCCGACTTTTCGCAAGTAGCGTTCGACGAACAATTTGTCAACTTCGATGCGTTCGAAAGACAGTTCGATGAAAACCGTCAATTTTTCACAGAAGGTGTGAATCTATTCAACAAGGGCGGACTTTTTTACAGCAGAAGAATTGGTGGGAATCCGAAAAACTTCACCAATGCCAACCTCGACGACCTTAGTAATACGACGCAAAGCTTTACACGCATGCTGAACGCCTCTAAGATTACGGGAACCACAGACAACAATCTGAGCATCGGTGTGTTAAATGCATTAACCGCAGCGAACTTCGTGAACGGTACAGACAGTACTGGCATGCCCGTAGAAGTCCTGACTGAGCCGATGACTAACTACAATGTGTTTGCTCTAGATCAACGTTTGGGTGGAAATAGCTCCATCGGTCTGATCAATACAAACGTATTGAGAAACAATACAGAAGGGCCGGCGCGTGATGCGAACGTTTCAGCCCTCACCACCAACCTAAACTTGCTAGAAAATACCCATTACATTAATGCAGCGTTCGCCCATTCTCGCATCACGGATGTAGATGCCCCTAATTTTGGAAGTTCCCTGGGATGGCTAGCAGGAAAACAGAGTGGCGCATGGCGCTGGGAGCATGGCTTAGAACTCATCACTCCGAACTTTGATCCGAACGATCTAGGATTTCAACGCAGGGGAAATAAGTTTCACCAAAACGTACGTATCTCTCACCAAATTCTAGAACCTACCAGCAGATTATTGCGCAGGAGGCACCGTTTAGGGGTACAGTACAATAGACTTTATGATCCTGCGAAATTTGAGCGTTTCCATATTGAATACAGCTATTTCGAATTGACCAAAGGCTTCCTTGCCTGGGGTTACAACGTTGAAACACGTCCTGCGGAATATGATTATTACGATCCAAGGGTATGGGGCCGTTACCGTATCAACCCCGCTTCTTTCTGGCACAACGCATGGGTCAGTACCGATTTTAGAAATCCGCTCGCGTTTGAGCTACGCGGCGGACAATGGTGGTGGGCCGATTATGGCGCACGCGGCTTGTATGGAGAACTACAAGTATTAGCCCGTATCAACGATAAACTCAATTTTAACGCAGAATTGGAGCTGAGCAGCAACCACCAGATTGGTTGGGCACAAACGGTAAGTGCAGACAGCGTGGGTATGGCATTACGCCACCGTCGTTCACTAAGTCAAAGCCTGTCTGGACAGTATCTGTTCGGGCCGAACTCCTATGTAAGTCTAAATGTTAGGCACAGTTGGAACCGGATTGAAAATGAGCAAATATTTCACCTTGAGCAGAACGGGTTGCTCAGTGTTTCAACCGATTATTCGGATCCAGACCTCAGAATCAATTTCTTGAATATTGACTTGAAATACGTACTCTGGTTCGCGCCGGGTCGAGAACTGAATCTATTGTATCGAGCCTCTTTGGCCAATTCGGACAATCAAGCCGACCTGAATTATTGGCGCAACCTTCAAAGCGTGGGTGCCTTGCCTTCAGATCATTTGCTCAGCTTAAGAGTTGTTTACTTCCTAGACTACGCCGAAATCGTTAATTAACTCCTTAACTTGCAACTGTTATGATTTCAATTTCAGGCGTTCACAAAAACTACGATGACACCAGGGTGCTTAAGGGCATCGATGCGAACATTCATAAAGGCGACTTTATCACGATCGTAGGTGCCTCAGGTGCTGGAAAAAGCACCCTACTCCACCTCATCGCAGGTTTAGATACAGCAAGCGAAGGAAGTATCTCATTTGATGGGCTACGTTTAGAGACTTTAGATAAAACTGCACTGAATCATTTGCGTAACCAGCGCATTGGACTCGTATTTCAGTTCCATAATTTATTACCCGAACTCACCGCCTTAGAAAATACGACGCTTCCGAGCTGGATAGGAGGAAAAATGGATGCTTCCGTAGAACAACGTGGGCGTCAACTTCTAGATGATTTAGGCATAGCTCACCGCGCTAACCACTTACCTAATGAAATGAGTGGTGGCGAACAGCAGCGCGTTGCTATTGCTCGTGCACTTATGAATGCGCCCGATATCTTACTTGCGGATGAACCCACAGGAAATTTAGACAGTTCGAATGCGCATGCTGTCCATGCATTGCTTCAAGAACTCAATGAGAAACACGGACAAACTATAGTGGTCGTTACGCATAATAACGAGCTCGCGAAATTGGGCTCGGCACGCTGGCAAATGGCCGATGGCGTTCTGATAGCACAATAAATATGGGACTGAGCAAAGGCGAATTGGCCGAATTCCTTGTCGAGAAGGCGGAACAATACGCGAAAAAAAGTTTTGTTGAAGACGACCCAATACAAATTCCACATCGTTTTTCCCATCCTCGTGATATCGAAATCAGCGGATTATTAGCAGCTACCTTAAGTTGGGGAAATCGAACTACCATTATTGCAAAAAGTACAGATCTCATGAACCGTATGGACGAGAGTCCGGGGAGTTTTGTGGCTGATGCTAGTGAAAGTGATTTAAAAAGCCTGGACGGATTCAAACATCGAACCTTTCAAGATGTCGATATCAAGGGGCTTCTTGTTGCGCTGCAGCAACTCTACCGAGAATACGACTCTGTCGGTGCATTCTTTGCTGCTCATCTAGGCAACGATGCCGAAGATCTAGGTTCTGCATTTTTAGCTTTCAAACGCTATTTGCTCACCCATGGGTTGCCACAGCGCGCGAGTAAGCATTTTGGTGACCCGTCAAAAGGCAGTGCATGCAAGCGTTTAGTGATGTACAGCAGGTGGATGACTCGCAGCAACAGCGAGCAGATTGATTTTGGTCTTTGGCCTATTTCGCCTGCCCTGTTGAGTATTCCGTTGGACGTACACAGTGGACGTGTAGCACGTAGCTTAGGACTGTTATCGAGACCGCAGAATGACTGGAAGGCCGTAAAAGAATTGGACACTAGAGTGCGCGACATCCTTCCCAACGATCCCGCAAAGTTAGATTATGCGCTGTTTGGACTAGGCGTTTACGAGCAGTGGAAATAGGCGTTAAAGCGCCATACACCCTGGGATTTCTTGGGCTTTTCTATAGCGGGCAATGATCGAATCTACATCAAGCATCATCTCTTTTGCGCTAATGGACACAAATTTACCCGTCTTGCTTTTACGCTGTTCAATCTGAGCCTCCGTACTGTCGAACAAGGCCTCTACCATAGCAATACGCTGGTGATCAGCAGGAACAATGAATTTGAACAAATAAACAGCGGGCCACTTTCGCTGAGATAGCTTTTCACGAAGGCCTTGATACGGATCTTGACTCATACGGGTTGAATTGGACTACAAAAGTAACGCCGATTCTGTCAATGGCAACGATTTCAGATAGGCTTTTGCCGCTTCCATCTTAGGATGCAGGTATTCGTCCTCTTCAATCACTGGACACACCGATCTAAACTCTTGAAGCATTGTTGCCAATTCTCCCTCACCCAATTCTCCTCTCAAATACATGGCCTGGGAAGCATTGATCAATTCGATTCCTAATACACTGTACAGGTTATCAACCACCTTTAATAGTTTCGTCGCCGCATTCGCCCCCATGCTCACATGGTCCTCTTGTCCATTCGAACTTTCGATACTATCCGCGGAGGCAGGTGTACAATATTGTTTGTTTTGACTTACAATACCCGCAGCTGTGTATTGAGCGATCATCAAACCACTGTTCAAACCTGCATTCTTCACTAAAAACGGCGGGAGTTCGCGGCGCCCAGAGATCAATTGATACGTTCTACGTTCACTAATACTGCCCAATTCGTGCAGCGCCAAAGCTGCATAATCCAACACCAACGCAAGCGGCTGACCGTGGAAGTTACCCGCACTCACTACCGCATCTTCTTGCTCTAGAACAACAGGGTTATCAGTAGCTGCATTTGCCTCTACATCAACAACTTCGATAGCGTGTCTTAAAGCATTTTTAGAAGCACCATGAACTTGAGGCATGCATCGGAAACTGTAAGGATCTTGAACATGTTGCTTCGCTTTGTGCATGCTCGGACAAGGGTTCAACCAAGCTAAAATGCGCTGTGCAGTCTTCACCTGCCCCCATTGCGGACGGGTTGCATGAACTCCAGGCGTAAATGCTTCTATTCTTCCATCGTGAGCAACCGTAGACAGTGCTCCGATTTTATCGCATAAATAATCCAGTTTCTGTCCTTGGATGAGTGCATAAACAGCATGTGCAGACATGAATTGTGTACCGTTCAAAAGGGCTAAACCTTCTTTAGAAGCTAACTCGCATGGCGTCCAGCCACGATCACCTAATTGCGCTAAGACTGCTTTAGTTTCCTGCTTCTCTCCTTCATACCACATAGAGCCTTCACCGAGCAACGGCAAGCTCATGTGTGCCAAGGGCGCCAAATCACCACTCGCACCCAGCGAGCCTTGCTGATAAATAACCGGTACTGCACCGCTGTTGTACATCTCTATCAAAGACTCCACGACCCCTAGGCGAATACCACTCACCCCTTTTGCAAAGCTTTCAACTTTCAGCGCTAACATCAGGCGAATGACTTCTACCTGGACGTAATCTCCTGCGCCACAAGCATGAGAACGAACGAGATTCGTTTGCAATTGGCCCAGCTGCTCAGGAGAAATCTCCACATTACATAAACTTCCGAAGCCTGTGTTAACGCCGTAAATCGGATGTTCACTGCGCGCTGTTTTGTCTTCTAAAAACGCACGTGAAGCTCGAATGCGTGATTTAGCCTCCTCTGAAATAGCTAAAACTACCTCACCATGAGCGATGGCTTCGTATTGGAAGTAATGAAGTGGTTGGGATCCGAGTACTATTGTTTCCATGAGTGTGTTTGTGTAATAGGGTTTTCGAAAATACGCTATAGAATCAACTTCTTGACCAACACTTGAACCTTCGAGATAAATATGCGTTTAGAATCTTAGATAAACCCACTATAATGAAGCATTACGTAATCATCGGCGGAAGTAAAGGAATTGGAAAAGCAACCGCAGAACTTCTTGCTGCAGAAGGCCATGAGGTCACTGTATTTAGTCGCACTCCTTATGAAGGTCCAGCGCACACTATCCAATGGGAAGAGTTTGATGTACTTTCCGACGATTGGGACGATAAAATGCCCGAAGACATTGACGGTCTCGTGTATAGCGTAGGGTCAATCACTCTAAAGCCATTTCGTGGTCTTAAACCAGAAGTGTTCGAACAAGACTTCCAACTTCAGGTGATGGGTGCCGTTAAAGCCTTACAAGCCGCTCAAAAGAACTTTAAAAAAGATGCCATTCCTTCATGTGTGCTCTACTCCACTGTTGCTGTGCAACGCGGTATGCCTTTCCATGCAACGGTAAGCGCTTCTAAAGGTGCTATTGAAGGATTGACTAGAGCTATTGCTTCTGAATGGGCACCGAAAGCTCGCATTAACTGCATCGCTCCTTCTCTTACGGATACCCCATTAGCTAGTAAGCTGCTGAGTACACCAGAGAAAAAAGAGGCTATAGGAGGAAATAACCCGATGAAACGCGTCGGAGAAGTCGCTGACATCGCAGAAATGACTGCATTCCTGCTCAGCGATAAAGCCTCTTGGATGACCGGTCAGGTGGTTCATATTGACGGAGGACAAAGCGTTCTTTAACGTTCCTCGAACCTTGTACCTAACTCGCCATGTTTCACAAGACCTTTCATCAAGAGCAACTTTCCACTTTAGAGAAACGCTTCAGAACAGCACTCGTTAACACCATCGGTGGACCGAGAACTGCTTTTATAGGAATTACTGGATCTGACGGAGTGTGGAACGCCGGCACCTTTTCTAACGTTACCCACGTCGGCGCCCACCCCGCTCAGATCAGTGTTCTTTTTCGACCAAACAACGGCTCTCGTCATACCTACTCAAATTACAAGACCTTAGGAAGGCTAACGCTTGTCGTTCTTCCTTTTAGCGAAAATGAACGGGTGCATAACGCTAGCGTCAATGCTCCGGAAGGTGTGTTCGAATGGACCCATCTTGGAGGTGAAGTGGCTACTGTAGAAGGTTGGTCACACCCCATTCCTTTGAAAGCGCTCTGGGCCGTAGAACTTTCTTTTCTCGAAGAACACACTTTAGGGAACGGCTGCATATATACCATTGGTACGATTGAAAAAATTGGACTTGGTTCACAAGCGAGCTTGGAAGAAGATGGAACGCTTTGTTTTGAATCCTCTCCCGCCCTTGCACTAGGACTCAACACCTATTTAGAGGTTGCTGATCGTGAAAAACGCCCCTACCCATCTGCTTCATCTTTAGGTTTTTAGCATTGATATGGGACCGGTGGACATCGTTTGGTTTAAAAGAGATTTTCGCCTCTTAGACCATGCGCCATTAACGGCAGCGGTTGCAAGTACTCGTCCCCTACTTTTAGTGGCCTTTATTGAACCCTTACTGTTCCAACTCCCTCAATATCAAGAGCGTCAGATACGTTTCATTCAAGATTCTATCATTGATATCAATGCCCAATTAGGTATTCCCGCCTTGCGGCTAATGCACATGGAGCCCGTAGACTTTTTCCAGTACGTGCAGCATAAATTTGGCATTCATACCGTTTACAGCTACCAAGAGACCGGCATTAAGCATACGTTTGACCGTGATCTTTACATGAAAAATTGGTTCCAAAATCAAGGGATCCTATGGCATGAATATGTCGCCAATGGCGTGCAACGCGAGTTGCGCAACCGAAGAAATTGGGTAGAGAAATGGTATCAAGAAGCCGGTGCACCTTTACTTCCAGCACCCATCGAAGCACTACAGCATAGATGTCTAACGTTACCGAGCGATCATGAGCTAAATCCTTTTGAAGAACGCTATGAGCCGCACCCGTACCTTCAAAAAGGAGGTGAAAAGCGTGCACACAAGGTGTTGCATAGCTTTCTCTACGACCGAATCTCATCCTATGCACGGAGCATTTCAAAACCGCTCGAATCGCGCAAAGGTTGTAGCCGAATAAGTCCACACCTGGCCTGGGGTAACGTGAGTATTCGTCAAGTTTTTCACGCAATGACCGCAGCTGACCCTACGGGAAACAAACGCAACTTTAGGGCGTTCGCAGATCGATTGCGCTGGCAAGCTCATTTCATCCAGAAATTTGAAAGTGAATGGGAATACGAATTCCGTACGATCAATCGTGGTTTTGAAGAATTAGATGCACGCAAAACATGGAATCCAGCTCTCTTTGAAGCATGGAAATCAGGTACTACAGGCGTGCCCCTTGTCGATGCTTGCATGCGCTGTTTGCAGGCGTCCGGGTATTTGAACTTTCGTATGCGTGCCATGGTGGTAAGCTTTTACAGTCACCATTTGTGGTTGCCATGGAAGCCGGGCGCAGATTATTTGGCCTCCTTGTTCACAGATTTTGAACCCGGCATTCACTATGCCCAATTTCAAATGCAAACGGGCTATACCGGCATCAACACCATTCGCATCTACAACCCCATCAAACAAAGTCAAGACCACGATCCGGAAGGAAGATTTATCAAAATGTGGATTCCCGAATTGGTGCATATCCCACCTCCATACATTCATGAACCTTGGAATATACCGCCATTAGAAAAGCAAATGATGGGCTACCAGACCGGATCCTATCCTGAGCAGCCGGTAGTTTCTTTACCCAAAGCACGTAAGCGTGCATCGGACGAGTTATACGCCATGCGAAAATCAGCTGCCGTTCGAGGAGAAGGTACTCGTCTGCTCCACAGACATGTTAACCCAGGCCCGAGGAAGAGTTAAAGTTCTTCCACCAAACGGAATCCCTCACCGTGCACGTTCTCAATTTTTAATCGAGCATCTACCTTCAAATACTTACGCAGTTTAGCAACGTACACGTCCATAGAACGGCCAGTGAAGTAGTTGTCTTCTTTCCAAATTTTCAAAAGTGCCTTAGAACGCGGCAACAGCTGATTTTTATGTGCTACCAATAATTTCAATAGATCACTTTCCTTCGGACTTAATCGAATGGTGTCCCCATCACCCTGGAGTTGACGAATTTTAGGCATAAACGTAAATAACCCCAAGACCAATTCATCCGGCTCATCGTCCATTTCAGAAATTTTACGACCGATAATCGCTTGGATCTTATAGAGCAATACATCTGTGTCGAACGGCTTCACTAAATAATCGTCTGCTCCAGCGGCATAGCCTGCAATGATGTCCTCCTTCTGCCCTTTAGCCGTCAAAAAAATTAGGGGCTGACCATTGTCTATTTCCTTCACCTCAGTGCCAAGTGTGATACCATCTTTCTTTGGCATCATGATATCGAAAATACACAACTCATAGGTTCCTTGCTTGTAAGCGCGAAGACCTTGTACACCATCACGCTCGAGGGTTACCTCGTAATCATTAAACGACAAGGTATCGCGAAGTAGGTTACCGAAATTGACATCGTCTTCAACTAGTAAGATGCGTTGTTTCTCCATGGGGTAAGCTGTTTTAAGAGGTTTTGGGTAGGAATATAGTAAATACAGAGCCCTCACCGCTTGTGCTTTGCACTTTGATGGAACCTCCGTGTTTTTCAATTATTTCTTTAACGAAAGACAGGCCTAGACCGTGTCCTTTTACATCGTGAATGTTTCCTTTGGTTGCACGGAAGAAGCGGTCAAATACTTGGCTGAGCGTCTCCTCATCCATACCTATGCCGCGATCTTTTACTACAATGATATACTGGCGCTCTTCTTCTGCTAGACTTACTGAAATCTGAGGCTCCTCTGTGCTGTATTTTATGCCGTTATCAATCAGGTTGGTGAGCGCGCTTTTGAATTGGGTGGCATCCCCCATGAATTGATAATCCCCGGTACGAATACTCAGATCAATCCATCCATTACGCTGACTCACAGCTAATTTAAAGTGTTCTACAGCCTCTTCTACCACACGTTCTATAGACATGGGCGCTACAGCTAACGTAAGTTCCTCCTTATCCATCATAGACATTTGAAGTACACTTTCCATTTGAGCATTCATCCGCTTATTTTCCACCTTGATGATCGAGAGGTAGTTTGCAAGCTGTTCAGCATTCATTTTCTCTCCATTCTTGATCAATTGGTCCACAGCTAAATTGATCGTGGCTAAAGGTGTTTTGAACTCGTGGCTCATGTTGTTGATGAAATCGCTTTTCACATCCGCAAGACGCTTTTGTCGACGACCTTGACGTTGTACGCCAAAAAATGCCACTAGAATCACTGCGGAGAACAGTAGCGACGCTATCAAACTCAGGTAGACTCGGCGTGCGAGATAGAATTTCTCACTGGGGAAATACAGAAGTAATTGGCGTGTAGGACCGAAAAAGCTTTCCGCTAAAACATAATTGAATGTTGCGCTTTTCGGATCAAATCCTTCGCTAGCCAATGGGCTTAAATAACCGTTTTCAACCACAGCCCATTGAGGAGTCGTACGTACTCCATTTTGGCTGAGCTCATCAATGATAATGCTATCTAACTCGGACGTACTGAGCTGTGTTTCCCATGGCAGAGAGCTCTGAAAATTATCTAGAAACCCACCAAACAGTGACGAATCAGACATACCTCCTCCTCCGTACGGATTCTGTACTTGGGCGTTTGACCACCGCAAGGTCGTTTGTCCCATCGGAGTATTTATGGTCAGAACACTGTCCCCTGCAGCAGAGGTGCGAAGGGTACCCATACTTTTCCTACGAATGAATAAGCGAACACGTTCATTTAAATCCGATGCCGTTTCACCGACAGAGGATTCGAACTGCTGTCGTTGCAGTTCAAGTTGTCCTGAGAGTAAGTTGAGCTGTAATAAAAGTGCACCTAGAACCGCTGCTGTTAAAATAGCAGTGATGGAATTGGCTTTTAGCTTAGATAGGACTATTGAAATCATAGAGACCTCTAAGTTAGGCGACTTAGCTGCTGATTGGAGCGCTTTTAACGGCTCTTAACACAATAAGAAAGCCCGAGCGTGCAGCTTAGAGTAATTTAGTAATGATCGAGTCCTCTGTAATTCCCTCTCCCTTTGCGCGGTAATTTGCAACGATACGGTGACGTAGTACTGGAATTGCAATACGTTTGACGTGATCGACGGACGGCGTTCCTTTACCTTCCATCATTGCAAGAGCTTTTGAAGCTAGTACAAGGTTTTGAGAAGCACGTGGCCCCGCACCCCAATTCAAATATTCATCCGCTAGAGGATCCGCACCTTCAACTCCCGGTCGTGTTTTTCTGACCAATTCAACTGCGTATTTAACGGTCTCTTCAGTAACCGGCATAGCGCGCAACGCCGTGCCCATCTCGACAATCTCCTGAGCTGACAGCACAGGAAATATCTCCTCTCGAATCCCTATAGTAGTTGCTTTTACAATCTGCTCTTCTTCAACTCGCGTAGGATACCCCACGAAAATATTGAACAGGAATCGATCTAATTGTGCTTCAGGCAAAGGATAAGTACCTTCTTGTTCGATCGGATTCTGTGTGGCTAACACAAAAAATGGATGCGGAAGATCCATCGAATTCCCAGCGACACTTACCCTGCATTCTTGCATGGCTTCGAGCAGTGCTGCTTGTGTTTTTGGAGGTGTACGGTTGATCTCATCCGCTAATACGACATTCGCAAATACAGGCCCCTTGTGAAACTCAAACTCGCGCTTGGCGTTTAACACATCAGTCCCTGTAATATCCGTAGGCATAAGATCTGGCGTGAATTGAATCCTAGAAAACTCAAGACCTAGTGCTTTAGAAACGGTAGTAATCAACAGAGTCTTCGCTAGACCTGGTACCCCAACGAGCAGGCTGTGTCCACCACAAAGAAGTGACATTGTGATGAGATCTACTGCTTCGCTTTGGCCCACAATCGCCTTGGCGACCTCTTTCTTAAATGCTGAAAGTCGCTCCGGCGCTTGTTCTAAAACCTTAATGATGTGCTGATCAGTCATTGTTGTTACTGTTCCAACCGTTCAACTTCTCCTCACACGGGTAGTACCCATCGTTTACTTTAACGAAAGTCTCAAGCAATTTCTCTTCTTTCCACTCCTCGACAATGCGGCTTTGCTTGTCTTGTAGTGCAAATCCTTTGATACGGGTAAAGTCCAATTCTAGATTGGCCTTGTGCGGAGCATATTTATGATCAACTCGAACAATTCTAAATGCCTCGCGCTGATCCACGGTCTGGTAGAAACTAGGTTTGGAAATTTCCCCCACTTCTAACGAATTGATCAACGTAAACAACCCACGATCGAGCTGGCTTACCTCGAATTTATTGTCACCACTCTGCAAGTTAGACATTTGACCTGCATTAAATTTCGTTAGTTCCTCTTCACTAAAGCGACGTGCAGCATCTTCAAAGGAAATCTCACCTCGATCAATCGACGTTGACACTGAATCTAAATAGGCCTTCGCCTCTTGCAAATTTTCTTGGGTCAATTTTGGCTTGATCAAGATGTGACGGAGATCTAACTCTTCACCACGCTTCTCTAATAATTGAACAATATGATATCCGAACTCCGTTTTAAACGGTGCACTGATTTCTCCTCTCTTCAAGTTAAACGCCACCGCTTCGAATTCCTTCACGAAAACTCCGCGCTGGATTCCTTTGTATTCACCGCCTTTTTTATTCGAGCCTGGATCTTCACTATAAAGGATGGCCATAGAAGAAAACGATGTACCATTCTCAATGCGCTCTTTCAAACCATTCAACTTTTCCACAACCTCTTCCCTAGCCTCTTTTGATACCTCTGGGTACTTCACGATCTGGCTGAGTTCCACTTCCTCGTTAATGAGCGGAATACTGTCCTCAGGGAGCTTTGTGTAATACTCACGTACCTCCGACGGCGTTACTTCAATACCTTCTACAACAGTCATCTGCATGCGTTGAGCCGTCAATTGGTCTCTAATGAGAATACGCATCTCTTCCTTGATTTCAGGAACAGACTTCCCGTAGAATTCCTCCAATTTCTTTTGATCGCCCATTTGGCCAATCAATTGTTGAATACGACGGTCCATATTCGACTCGACTTCATCCTCACTAACCGTTACAGAATCGATCTCCGCGTGGTGAATCAACAAGCGCTGAAACAACAATTCTTCAAAGACTTCACAATACGTGATTTTGTCGCCAAAATTTTGACGGTTAAAGACATCATACTGTTCTTCGATATCGCTTTTTAGAATAACATCACCACCTACTACAGCAGCTACGCCATCTACAGTCTTTGGTTGACCTTGGGCGCAGAGCACAAAGCTCAATACACTAAGGGATACGTAAATCGCCTTTTTCAATTGCATTCTCTATTATGTTTTCTTCAATTTGTTCTATCAGGTCCAAGCGTCGACGATTCAAGATCATCTTGCGGATACGTTCTTTGACGTACTCCACCGGGCTGTAACTGTTCTCTATCTCTAGGGCATTCACTTCAACGAAATAAACCATCGCAGTGTCCTCGCAGGTAAATCTAGCGTTTCTTCTTAGAAAAGCATACGGATTACTCGTCTCTAAAGGAATATCGCTTAAAAGTTCATCTAAAGGCACCCAAGATGAATCTGAATACGCACTTTGTTTTGTAGCAAAGACTTCAATCCACTCCAAATAGCGGTCTTCATCACGCGTTCGCTTGAACCACTTTTTAGCATCTTCTACCTTTTTTGCACTGAGTGGTGCCGCCGTAAACTCTGCTTTGACAATGCTCTCTTTTAATTCGAAATTCGCCTTATTAGCCTGGTAATACGCTTCAACCTCTTCGGCGTTCACCGCTGTATCCAAGTTCTGACGCACGTACTTTTCGATGAACGCATGCTTCAAAAGATCATTTCGATACTGTTCGACCAATTCTTCAAAGCTGCCAATTTCATCTTTAAGATTAAACTCAGCAGCTTGTACCAGCAACTCATTTTTCGCCCACCTACGTACCAGGCGATCTACCATCGCAGCACTATCAGCAGAGGCCATGGTCCCCGCCTTAGGTAATTGCGATTGTAAATCTTCATAGGTCAAACGCGCATTGCCCAGTTCAGCTAGTACCAGGCTGTCATCTGTTTCAGAAACAAACTGACAACCCACTAAAGCACTACTTAACAAGGCAATACAAATCGCTTTCATACTATTTCAACGTTTGAAACAGCTGAGATTTGACCTCTGAATTCACCTTAACATCGAATTTCTCACTTAGGCTTTTAACCCACTCTTGTTCCAAGACATCTTGATAACTAGCAATCACGAGACCTTTTACTTCTTTCAAAGCTTTTGGCTGAGAAGGCAAGAATTCCTTCACCTCTAAGACTACGAATCCACCGTCTAACTCCGTCGGCCCATACACTCCTGGTGTTGTTTGCCAAACCTTAGCTATGAGTTCATCGTCCTTTTTCTGTGCTGTTCCTTCGTCAACTACAACGCTTAGGGCCTGTTCAGACTTAAGTAGTGTAGCGATCTTAGCAACCTTGCCTTTTTTAGACCACTTGGCAATCTTTTTAGCCACTTTCTTATCTGTACATACATAGCTCGAGTAAGCTATACGATCGTCCCACATGTATTGGTTTTTCACCTTCTGGTACTGATCGTAAACGCCCACAGAATCGTTGGCTGCTTTGTCCCAAACCATTTCCTGAGTAAGATCAAAGAGCAGTATTCCTTCTTTGTACTCGCGAACGAGGTTTCTGAATTCTGGATACTTTGCCTCCAGCTGACGATCCTCATAACCGATGATTAGGTCGGTTGCCATGACATCAAACTGCAAACGCAAATACTCTTCTACTTTCTCTAAACCCTGACGCATGTTGAGCTTCCAGAAATTTAAAAGCTGTGACTGCATGATTTGCTGATCAGCAAAAGTTGCTACAACATAATCACGCTTGTTGGAGCGCTTCAGCATGAATTCACCCGATTTGAACGCGTTCTTATCAATCATGGCAACGGCTCGGTCGTAGTTGCGTTCATTCACATCGAACTTCAAGTCCTTGCGAAGCTGCTTCACAAACTTAGCTGCACCTAGTTTACCTCTTGAATCACGTTTTACTTTTCGACTAATTTCCTTTTGCAATTCTTCAAAAGACCCCAATGGACGCTTGCTGATCAGCTGAATCACGTGCCATCCAATGTTGGTTTGTATCGGCATGGAGTAGTCTCCTGGCTCTTCTAGAGCGAAAGCAGCTTCTTCGAAAGATGGCATCATTTTATTAATACCAAATTCCGGCATTTCACCGCCGGTACTCTTCGTTTTACGGTCCTCACTGAATGCAACTAACGACTCGAAAGACTCTCCCTTTTGTAATCTGTTAAAGATCTCTTTCGCACTGCGTTCCGCACGTAACTGAGTTTTTAAGTCTGCGTTTTCTCCAGCAGTAAAGAAAATCTGACGGACTTTCACTGTTCCACTTGCAGGACGCTTATCCAACAACTTGATTAAGTGGTAACCGTATTGTGTACGGATCGGCATGCTTACCTGATCTATATCAAGGCTGTATGCGGCAGACTCAAACGGGTACACCATGCTGAATGCCGTAAAGAATCCGAGATCACCGCCTTGTTTTGCGCTCCAAGTGTCTGCACTTTTCGTTCGGGCAGCTTCCTCAAAACTGAGATTACCTTTTTCAATTTGCGATCTCAAACGAAGCATCTCCTTGTACACACGAGCTGTATCTGAAGGAAGTGCACTTGCATCCAAAGCATACATGATATGTGCAGCTCGAACTTCAGATTGCAACCTTTCATAGGCTTCAGTAATCAAATCTTCTTCTGCTGTAGGGTCGTTTAAATACGGCTTAGCAAGCTGATCTCTATACCCCTTAAATTCACTGACAAAACTCGATACCGTGTCGCGCTTTAAAGCATACGCTTCAGCAATCTTCAATTTGAATTTGATGTACAAATCGAGATACTCTTCGGGAGTCTTTGGATCTACCTGAGAACCTATTCCCTTGTTTTTCTCATATACCGCCTTAAACTCATCGGCTCCTACCTCGAGGTTACCAACGGTTAACAATACGTCACTTTGCGCCCAGCTGCTTATAGAAAGCAGCAGTGCACCTAAAATCAAAATCGATTTTCTCATTTTATCTACTGTAGTTTGGTGCTTCTCTTGTAATACTCACGTTGTGCGGGTGACTTTCTTGCATACCAGCCGCCGTAATTTGAACAAATCTCGCCGTTTTTTGCAATGTTGGAACATTGGAAGACCCACAATAACCCATTCCCGCACGCAAACCGCCTACGAATTGGTACATCACTTCTCCAACTTCTCCTTTATAAGGTACACGACCTACAATACCTTCCGGTACCAATTTTTTAACGTCGTCTTCTACGTCTTGGAAATAACGGTCCTTAGAACCATCACTCATCGCCTCTACCGATCCCATTCCGCGATACGTCTTGTATTTTCGACCTTCGTAAATCACGGTATCACCTGGGCTTTCCTTAGTTCCAGCGAACATAGAGCCGAGCATTACACAGTCTGCACCGGCAGCCATCGCTTTTACAATATCACCAGTGAATCGAATACCACCGTCTGCTATTACAGGAATACGACCTGCGATTGCTTTAGAAACTTCCATGACAGCACTTAACTGTGGATAGCCTACACCAGCAACAATTCTAGTGGTACAAATAGAACCTGGACCAATACCCACTTTGACTGCATCTGCTCCTGCTTCCATTAAATACAAGGCAGCTTCCGCAGTTGCAATGTTTCCAACTACGACGTCAAGATTAGGGAATTGGGCTTTTACACTTTGAAGTGCCGTCACAACACCTTTAGTATGTCCGTGTGCAGTATCTATGATAACAGCGTCCACACCACTTTCGTTAAGCGCAGCAACTCGCTCTACAACGTCCTGTGTAACACCTACAGCCGCAGCAACTCTTAGTCGACCGTACTGGTCCTTGTTAGCGTTAGGCTTTACCTTATTCTTCGTGATGTCACGATACGTGATCAAACCAACTAGTTTTTGGTCCTCATCGATCACCGGTAATTTTTCAATTTTATGCTCCTGAAGGATCGCTTCGGCCTCCTCCATAGTGCCATTTGGCTTGGTAGTTACCAAATCGCCTTTGGTCATCACCTCGTCAATCAAACGATCATTTTTCTTCTCGAAACGTAAATCGCGATTCGTGATAATACCTATCAATCTTTTGTCTTGGTCAACAACTGGAATCCCTCCAATCTTGAATTCTGCCATCATCGCTTTTGCATCCGCAACGGTAGCATCCTTTAATAAGGTTACAGGATCAAGGATCATACCGCTCTCTGCACGCTTCACCTTACGAACTTCGATGGCTTGCTGCTCGATCGTCATGTTTTTGTGAATCACCCCGATACCACCTTCTTGAGCGATAGCTATGGCCATTGCGCTTTCAGTTACGGTATCCATCGCGGCAGAAATGATCGGTGTCTTTAAGCCAATGTTCTTGGAGAACTTCGAGCTTAAATCCACATCGCGTGGTAATACTTCAGAATAGTTGGGAACTAATAGTACGTCGTCGTACGTGAGGCCTAATCCAAGGACTTTTTCGTTGCTGTGTGACATTGCAATTCTATTTTGAATTGCGCCCAAAATTAAGCAATTTCTATGAAACAAAACGGGCGACCCATGGGCCGCCCGTAATACTTTGATAATTTCTTAACACTTAATACAATAGAGTGAAGGTTCCGCGCTCTTCTACAGGCACATCTTCAATACTTCTGTACTTGATATAATAGGTGTATACTCCTAAAGGTGCTTCTTTATCACCAATTTTACCATCCCATCCTTCATTAATAGAGTTGGTTCTAAAGACTTCCTGTCCCCAACGATCCATAATGAACATGGTATAGCTGTCGGTTCGAGCAAATACACCTTGTGGTTTCCACACTTTATTTTCGTTCGAATACTCAGACTTTGGATTGAACGCACTTGGCACCCAGAGTCTAGCCTTGTGCACCGAACACGAAACGTTTGAGCGCGCATTAAATTTCTGACCGAATTCATCTCTCCATGGGATAATACCGTCCTCAGCAATCGCTCTTACGAAGTAGCAGAACTTCCCTTTAGAGCTGCTGAAAGGCTTAATATCATCTACGAAAGCAGTATCGTCCGTTGAACCCGCATAGTTGAATGAAGAACCTCCGTCAATCGAACGGTAGATCTCATATTCTTGAACTCCACCATCGAATACTCTGTAGGCAGACCATACTAAAGTGTTGGTCAAGTTCCCTTGTGCTTCAACGTTGAGTAAAATATTCGTTGCAATATTAGAAAGTGTATCTAACGCTCCACAAGAATCGGTAGATGCAATGCGGTAGTAATATCTTCTCGAAGTAGGATCCGCTGTGTAATCGACAAATTTTACTTCCCAAGGGCCTAATGATGGTTTAACCACATTACCGATGGTCAAATATGGTCCGATTTCATCATCAGCACGCTGAATCTGGAAATCGATTACATCTGCATCCTTGTCGATGTACGCATACATATCTACCCCGTTTTGAGCATTTACAGAGGCACGACCTAAGTACAATACTTTGGATCCTTGTACCACTGCGGAACTATTACATACGCGATTCGAAGTACTTGTGATCGTACCCGTAGTATCGACCGCTCTGACATAGTAACAATAGGTATAGCCATTAATGATACCATAATGGTTAAACACGGTATCCTGCGTTCCTCCCTTCAAGAGAACACCCGATACTGTACCGCCCACAGGATCAGTAATATCAACATAGAGATTGTACTCTTGTACCTGGGTCTGTGTAAAAGTCTTGTAGGTGTTCCAACGCAATCGAGCATATCCATCACAAGGATCTACCCCTACCTGGAGGTATAACGTGCTCGAAGGAACCGTATTCCCAACTGAGCTTTGATTACCACAAGAATCTACAGCAGTAACCACGTAGAGTTCACTCTGATTTGCTGCATTCGATAAAGCGTACACATAAGGCATTGCCGTTGCGTAGTTCTGAGCTGTAACTGAATCGATAGGGATTAAGAAACCTGAGTTATCCTGACGATAGATCACATAGTAAACGACGTCACTATCATTTGACGCTTGCCAAGACATTCCTGCGTTACTTCCGCCTGCTACCGTTACCGAATCAAACACCACAGGAGATGGAGCTGTCTTATCAGAGAAAAAGCCGCTATCACTGCTACTCACACAAGAGTTATGGTAACGTACCTCGTAATTTAACCAAGTACCACAAAACGCAACAGTATCTGTCCAAGTAGAATCTTTGGTAGTACCTAACTGCTTCCATTGTCCTGAGTTGATCGGAGCTTCGACCCAAACATCGTAGTCGGTAGAATCGTTTCCACGCATCCAAGAGTTCCAGTTTAGCACTGCGATCGAACTGTTTGGCGGAGGTGGGAATGCTTGTAAGTTCACTCTAACATTTTGCAAGGTATCACTGTGCTCTGTTACTAGACCACATCCACCAGCCACTTGAATAGTGTAGGCATTTCGCGCATTTGGATCAGCTCCCACATGCGTGTAGCTCTGCGTGGACCAATCATAGATAGTATCTACTACAGAAGTATTCCCTAAAGTGTCAATATGGTTGATGAGGTAGTAGTCAAAATTGAAACCTGTATCTACGTTGTTGACCCAATCAAAAGTTACTCCATTTTCGTCTTGGTAAATACATGAGTTCAACACATCTACTTGAGCTGGCATGTAGTTTTTCACTTGCACAACCACCTTTTTGTACGCAAATCGGTTGATTGGACATTGATCATCCTGCATACGCAAGTAGAAGGAATATTCACTCTTCAAAGTACCACACTGATATTCCTGATAGAACAAGTGGTTACAGTCGATAATCCAACTAAACTCAACATCATTAATACCAGGATACGTATATGAATTCCCTGGGTTTAACGAAGTCATTGTTGCACACGGAGGGTTAAATAAACAGTTGTTCGGATCACCATAATTAGCCGCTCCACTAAGGTTACCACCTGAGGCACTAAATTCAATCTCCTGTGATGAACAGTTCGGGTTAGGATAAGGATCTGAAGATGAAATTTTGAACTGAATAGTATCTCCAGGATATGCATCGGTAAATAGGTAGAGGGTATCCCCCGCCAAATTAGTCACTGGAGTTAAAATAGTAGGTTTTGCCAAGTTTGGATCAGGAGTAACCGATAAACTCGGTGCTTCGTCAATAAAACTTGATGAACAGATTCCGGCTGCCGGAGTACATGAAAGGGTAACAATCGGGATATCACGGAATACCTCACCAATTTTCTGACCACATCTCCATTCTTCGATCTTTACACAAGTTGCCCATGACCCAGCGAGCGCTGAGTTGAACGTTACCTCTCCTGTTTCTCCGTCAATAGCTGCACCTGTAGAACCAGAACTGGTTGGTAGAGGGCTGCTAAAAGAGTATCCAGCTGAAAAGTTAACCGGTGTACCTGGAAAAGCGCTACCACCGAGTGGCTGAGCCCAGTCGTAGTACAAAGAATCCAAGTCAGGATCGTATCCAAGGTTGTTGTAAATTACATCAACTCCAGTACAAGAAACCACCTGAGGATCCTCTAAAAAGTTTGGAGAGCTATCAAAACAAGACGGATTTGCAGCGGTACCAGCACTTAATGCCGTTGTAGAACCCGGTGGGATGTATGGGTACATCGAAGCGCGTAGTAGATATTGGCCATTTGCTGATCCATTCGTAATGGAACTCGGACGACAACAGCTGGTCCACGTAAAGTTCCATCCCGTCGCGGGAGGAACGCCGGTCAAAGTAATATCCCCTGACCTAAAAACGTACTTCTGCATTTTCCCTGTTCCCGAGGTAGCACCCACACATTGAGTAGTACCAGTGTAACACGCGGGAACTACGTCAGTGGTGCTCACGTAATTACACGTGATGGCCACCCCCGCGTTGTTTGCTAGGGTCTGTGGGTTTGTACCAATTGTAGTACCACCACAATCACGATACAATACTAAGGTGAACCTGTACTTTCCATTATTTCTACACTCCCAAATGATTTCCCCCCCTAAAAGGTGGGTGGCATGCGCCTGGAAGCCCATGAAGAAAATGGCTAAAACAGCTAAAATTCGTCTCAAATTCATAATTAAGTGCTTGAACTTCGAAAATAAGATAAACTTTCGATAGTAAGAAAGAGAAATAGCCTAGGCTTGCTAACAATGAGTAAACGACAGAACCCCAGTAAAAACTAGGGTTCAGGGGATTTTTATGAGCGTTTTGAAATTTTATTGTGCGTAATGTACTTTTGCCGGCTGCATTTATGCCTTCCAACCTCAAATCCTCGGCGTGCCCTGTGCTTCGTAGCACGGCCTTGGACTCGAGCTCTCCACATACGCCACGAGCTCGCTTTCATCTGGTTGCGCATTAATGCGATAGTTTCAGCCTCTGTGATACCGAATTGGTCTAAAATGGCATCAAACGGCGTACGATCTTCCCATGCCATCTCCACGATGCGATCGATCTGCCATGCCTCCAATTTCTTTACTACTGCTGAACCTTTCATGTCTCTGTTGAGTTTATGTGCTATGCATAAAAAACCTCATTTGCCCGAAAAAGTTTGCGCCACGTGCGGAAGACCGTTCACATGGCGCAAAAAATGGGAGAAAAATTGGGCCGAAGTCAAATACTGCAGCAAGCGCTGTAGTGGAAATCGGCGTTAATTTTACTTATATAAATTTCTTGAAATCACGAGCTTTTGAATTTCAGAGGTCCCCTCGCCGATCGTACATAATTTACAATCGCGATAGAATTTCTCTACTGGATAATCTTTAGTATACCCATAGCCGCCATAGACCTGTACTGCTTCATTTGCTACTTCGGTTGAGATTTCTGAAGCATACAACTTACACATTGCACTTTCTTGAGTCATTGGCTTGCCCTCTTCTTTCAATGCACCTGCATGACGCGTCATCAGCTCTGCGCCGTAGACTTTAGTCGACATCTCCGCAAGTTTGAATCCAATTCCTTGGAACGAACGAATTTTCTGACCAAACTGCTCACGTTCATCCGCATAACCGATAGCAGCAAGCATGGCTCCACGAGCTATACCGACACTCAAAGCAGCGATTGAAATACGGCCACCATCAAGAATTTTCATGGCTTGAATGAAGCCCTCTCCTACTTTTCCTAGAACATTCTCTTTCGGAACTCGACAATTATCAAAGAACAAACAAGCCGTCTCTGAGGCGCGCATACCAAGCTTATTCTCTTTTTTACCCGAAGTGAATCCAGGAGTCCCCTTTTCCACTACAAACGCTGTCATACCTCTTGAGTCGCCTTTATCGCCTGTTCTGGCAATGACCACTGAGATGGAAGAAGAAATCGCGTGTGTAATCCAGTTTTTAGAGCCATTGAGAACATAATGATCTCCATCTAAAACCGCCGTGGTATCCATTCCACCGGCATCTGAGCCAGTACCGGTTTCTGTTAAGCCCCAAGATCCAATCCATTCCGCAGTAGCCAATTTCGGCAACCACTTCTTTTTTTGTTCCTCGTTTCCGAACTGTAATATGTGTCCCGTACATAGACTGTTGTGCGCTGCAACCGAGAGACCGATCGAGCCACATACCTGAGCGATCTCATCAATCACCGTGATGTATTCTTGATAGCCCATTCCTGCACCACCGTACTCTTCAGGCACTAGTACACCCATGAAGCCAAGCTGGCCCATTTCTTTAAAAACATCTACTGGGAAATGCTGTGCCTCATCCCACTCCATTACGTTTGGACGGATTCTAGTTTCAGCAAATTCTTTCGCGGATTGGCGAATCATCTCAAGGGTTTCTGAGCGTTCGTCACTAAGGTTGATTCTCATCATTGGTCTGTGTGAAATTTAGGTTCTGTTGCAAGATAACAAAGAAGCCCGCATGGTGTTTGCGGGCTTCGTGATAATTTGTGCGATATGGAACATGTGTTCCTTTACTTCATGAGTTTTTTGTATTTGAAACGCGTCGGCTCTGTACGTCCTAATCGTTTGAGCTTGTTTTGCTCATACTCTGAGAATGAACCTTCAAAAGAATACACTTCAGAATCACCTTCAAAAGCAAGAATGTGCGTACATACGCGATCTAAGAACCAGCGGTCGTGCGAGATAATCACCGCACACCCAGCAAAGTTTTCTAGCGCTTCTTCTAATGCACGCAAAGTGTTGACATCTAAATCATTGGTAGGCTCATCTAAAAGTAAAACATTACCACCCTCTTTCAATGCCATTGCCAAATGAAGACGGTTGCGCTCCCCTCCAGATAGGACCCCTACTTTTTTACTTTGATCACCGCCAGCGAAGTTGAATCTGCTCAAATAAGCACGGGCATTCGTGCGCTGTTCACCGAGCATAACTTCTTCTGTACCGTCACCAATCACTTCGAAAATTGACTTTTCAGGATCCATCTTCTCGTGCGACTGATCCACGTATGAAATCTTCACCGTTTCACCCACGTTGAACTGGCCCTCGTCTGGCTGCAGCTGATCCATGATCATCTTAAAGATGGTTGTTTTACCCGCACCGTTCGGTCCGATGATTCCAACGATTCCCGCAGGTGGTAGCTTGAAGTTCAGGTTATCGTAAAGCAGTTTTTCTCCAAAGCCTTTTTTCACTCCTTGTGCCTCGATCACGTTCATTCCTAAACGTGGCCCTGCAGGAATGAAAATCTCTAAGTTGCTTTCTTTATCTTTCTGCTCTTGTGAAAGTAAGTTTTCATAGTTACTTAAACGTGCCTTACTCTTGCTTTGACGCCCTTTTGGATTCATTCGAACCCACTCTAATTCGCGCTCCAAGGTCTTTCTGCGCTTCGATGCTTGTTTCTCCTCTTGTGCCATACGAGACGTCTTTTGGTCAAGCCAAGAGCTGTAGTTTCCCTTCCAAGGAATCCCTTCCCCACGGTCCAATTCCAATATCCATCCAGCGACATTGTCTAAGAAATAGCGGTCGTGCGTCACTGCGATGACCGTACCCTTGTACTGCTGTAAGTGTTGTTCTAACCAAAGAATACTCTCTGCATCCAAGTGGTTAGTAGGCTCATCTAATAGTAAGACATCCGGTTGCTGTATCAATAATCTACATAAAGCAACTCGGCGAGCTTCCCCACCTGATAAGTGGTCAACTAGCTGATCAGAAGGTGGGCAGTTCAATGCGTCCATCGCGCGGTTTAACATGGTGTCTAACTCCCATGCGTTGGATGCATCTATCTGGTCTTGCAATTCTGCCTGACGTGCCATGAGTTGCTCCATCTTATCAGGGTTCTCATAGACCTCCGGCAGACCAAAATCGTCGTTAATCTTATTGTATTCCTCGAGAACAGCAACGGTTTCTGCCGCTCCTTCTTTGACGATATCTAAAACCGTTTTACCGGCTTCAAGCTGCGGCTCTTGTTCTAAATACCCCACAGAATAGCCTGGGGAAAAGACCACATCGCCCTGGTAGCTCTTGTCTACACCGGCAATTATTTTTAAAAGCGTGGATTTACCCGACCCGTTTAAACCTAGGATACCTATTTTGGCTCCATAGAAGAAGGATAAGTAAATGTCCTTAAGAATGGCTTTGTTGTTGTGAGGCAATACTTTGCTCACACGTGACATCGAAAAAATGACTTTTTTACCGTCGTCTGACATGAATAGAAAGATTAAAAATTTAGTGCGCCTCTCCGCTACTCTTGCATTTTGCTTGATCGGTTTGCAAGGCGCTGCCCAAAGTTACATATTGAAAGGGACTGTTGTCGATAGAGATTCATCTTTTGCATTGCCCAATTCCTACATCGTAAATAACAAGACCTATGCTGGCACCATCACCAACGGCATCGGATACTTCGAATTATCTGTCGCTCAAGGAGATACGATTGTTATTTCCAATGTGGGTTATTCGTTTAAATATTTGCCTGTAGACAGTACGATGATTGCGAACATTGCAAAGGAGCAGCGCATAAAATTGGTTCCAAGGAATTTTCTACTGGATGAAGTGAGCATTTACGCCATTACCTCTAACAATCCTCGAACCATGCCCCAACGAAAGCCTATCGTGCCCGCGGTTGGAGATATTCGGGAGCCTGAAACGATTGCCCCTACCCTTGCTAACCCATTAGATCTTCTGTACTACAGTTTTGGAAAGCGTCCTAAACAGCTCGCCGCATTGCGCAAATTGCAGCAAGAGGATTACTACCGTCGTAAACTTGAAGAAGGAAACAATCGAAGCATCTTGGAAGAATTGACAGGGATTCCTAAAGAGGAGATGGAAGCATTTATGTTCTACTGTAAATATTCAGAAACCGAGATCCGTACATTTAACGATTACCAATTCCTTGTGTCGCTATTAGATTGTTACACTGAATACGAACGTTTACGCGAACGTCAAGAAACCCTAGAACGCCTTGAACGATGAAACATCAAGATCTTAAGAACATCAACAAAGAACTTTGGGACCATTGGGCGAGTTTGCATCCAAGCTCCAAATTCTATGACAATTCCGGATTCATCAAATATCAAATGTCGTTGAATCCGATCGAGCTTGACATCATGCCGGACCTTGAAGGAAAGCGTGTTATGCACATTCAATGCCACTTTGGTCAAGATACCATTTCATTGAAAACACTTGGCGCAGCAGAGGTCGTAGGTCTCGATTTTTCTTCCAAGGCGATTGAAGCGGCGCATCAACTAGTGCAAGACTGTGGGCTTGATAATATCCAATTTGTAGAGTCCGATGCAGTGGTTCCCGTACCTGAATTGCAAGGTACCTTCGATGTGGTTTTTGCCTCTTATGGCGTCATCGGTTGGCATCCAAATGCAAAAGAATGGATGGATACTGCATTTTCATACCTCAAGCCCGGGGGAGAATTGATCTTCGTAGAGTTCCACCCGGTGTTATGGATACTAGATCAGCACTTTAAAGAGGTCGTGTACTCTTACTTTAACGATGGCGTAATTACAGAAACCAGCAATGGCTCCTATGCTGCCCCTGAAGCAGGGCAAATGGATAATCACACTTGGAACCATGGATTGAGTGAGGTCATCAAACCCATTGTAGACCATCCCGACCGCACGTTAGATTATTTTAATGAATACGATTGGAGTCCTTATGAGATTTTTGAGGCGACTTCTCCAGTACCTGGACGCTATCAAATCAAGGGTAAAGAAGGTATGTTTCCACTTGTCTACGTCCTAAAAGCAAAAAAAACACGATAAAAATTTCAATTATTCACTCTTACCCTTCCCCGTGCTGTATCCCAATAAGCACGGGGATTTTTTGTGGTATCAAACGACGTTTCAGAGGCACATTAACACCTAGTTTAACAAAATATATGGTACTTTGCATTGCATAGTACCGGTGTATACCCATATCTTTGTGTAAAATTAGTACCATATGAAAAAGATCCTCCTAACCTTATTGATCCCCTTTTTCGCTCTTGGACAGCAAAAAGGACAAGCCGATGAATTGTATGAAAAGTATGACCCGAAACCCTATGTCAGCGGGTTTAGTTTTGGCGGAAGCCTGTTAAGTGCACTTCCGCTTGACATTGACTTTGACAACGGCAATCTAGAAAGCACACTGAACGGTGAAATCAAACGCATCCAGTGGCTAAAAGTAAGTGACGACCGTTACCTCGATGAGGTAACCAGAGATTGGCAACGCTTTCTTCGCAAAGCGGGCTATCGAAAAATTGAATTGGAAAATGATGAAGACGATCTCACCTATATGTATGTGCGTGGGACTCGAACCCAATTCGATGAAGCACATTTCCTGATTGAAAGTGACGAAACGACCATTTTACTCACCGTGTATGGAGAGTTCACCCTTAACAAACGACTACATGAAGATTGAAAACACTAAAGCCCAAATGAGAAAGGGCATCCTAGAGTATTGTATTCTCGGGATACTGCGAACCGGCGATGCGTACGCCTCTGATATCATCGCTCAGCTCAAGGAAGCTAAATTGATCGTGGTAGAAGGAACGCTCTACCCCCTACTCACCCGACTAAAAAACGCAGGATTACTGGAATACCGTTGGGAAGAGAGTAGCTCTGGTCCTCCAAGAAAGTATTATTCACTTTCAGAACTAGGACAAAATTTCCAAGATGAGCTCAAGCTCACATGGGAAGAATTGCAACAAGCCGTAGAAATAATCACCACCCCTAAGACAACATCATGAATAAGACCATTAACATTAACCTAGCAGGCATCATATTTCACCTGGATGAACCTGCGTATGAAGCTTTTAAAGCCTACCTCTCTGCAGTAAAAAATGCTCTAGAAGGACAAGAAGGCGGAACTGAAGTCATTGCAGATATCGAAGCGAGAATTGCTGAAATATTCTCATTGCGAATCGCAGAATACAAACGCGAAGTGGTCAGTGCAAATGACGTAGAATTCGTGATCAGCACCTTGGGACGTCCTGAAGACTTTCAAGATGATGACGATGCCACGTTTTCACAGCAACAGCACAAGCACAATGGGAGTTCTCAAAAGACCAAAAAACGTCTCTATAGAAATCCTGACGAGCGCTTCATCGGCGGCGTTGCCAGTGGTATCGCAGCTTACTTTGGAACAGATACGGTGTGGATTCGATTGATCTTCTTAGTTCTGTTGTTCTTTACAGGAATTGGCTTTTTAACCTACATCATTCTGTGGGCCGCAATTCCTGAAGCAAAAACTACTGCACAGAAACTGCAAATGCGCGGAGAGCCGGTGAATCTGAGTAATATTGAAAAGAGTGTGAAGGAGGAACTCGATGGCGTCAAAGAGCGCTTTGGTCGATTTCGCGAGGAAAACAAAGGCGCAGGGAACAAAGTAGGTGACGGCATTCAATCCTTCTTTGCCTTCATCCTGATGCTACTGGAAACTATTTTCACCTTCATCTTTAAATTTATCGGGATTATTCTAGTGATCGCAGGAATTATCTTCGGATCGTTCTTGTTGCTGGGAATGCTAGGTGTAGTAGCAACCACTTGGAATATAGGAGGTTTTGAATACATGCACTTTGACGGAGCAGTATTAGGACTGAACGGGCTGGAGGCGATCATCGGCAGCGGATTAACCTTGAATTTGATGCGTGCAGGTGCATTGCTCACCTTATTACTCCCATTGTTTGGTCTGGTATCGTTGATCGCAAGAGCTTTCGGAAAACCTTTGGCAAACGGTCGAATATTGAATATTGCGGGAGGGGCAAGTTTCTTTGTGGGTCTTGTTCTACTCATTTACAGCGGCTTTAAAGTCGGTGAAAGCTTCAAAGTAAGTGCTACTGAGATGACGACAACAACCCTATCTGGTCATCAATTTGATCTTCGTGCTGACCTTATCGAAGAAAATGATGCGTTCCTTTTCGAGGTAGATGATGAGCACTTGCGTATCGAGAATGTTCATTTGAACATCAAGAAAACCTTTGACAGTACTGCTACACTTGTTCTAAAGCACCGTGCACGCGGTAAGAATAATTCGGCTGCTCGTTTACGTGCTCAGAATTTCAACTACCCGGTAAACCAAACAGGAACAGTGCTGACGTTCAACGAATACTTTAGTGTCCCAAAGGATGCTCTCTTCAGAGCTCAAGAACTTAGTGGAACATTGTACCTACCGGTTGGAGCTGAAGTGTTCTTAGACCCAAGTGTTGAAAATGTTATTTACGACATTGATAACTATCACAATATGTTGGATCGCAATATGATCGGTCATACCTGGAGAATGGAACGCAAAGGGCTGGTATGTGTAGATTGCCAGGATATCGAGTACTATTCGAACGATGATTTGAATGAGATTGACGAGGCTATTGAGGAAGTTAACGACGGACTCGAAGATCTTGAAGACGGAATCAGTGAAGAGATAGAGCGCTTGGAGCTCGAACTCAAACGATTAAAGAACAAATAAGCTCCTAACCCCTAGCCTATTTGATTTCAAAGCCCTGTGCCTGTTCAAGCACGGGGCTTTTTATTGGTAAAATATACAGAGGATTGCAAAGAAACCTGTTAAGACAGGCAGTATCCATTTCGACAACGGATTCCTAGCATCACCTACCGCGGTTAGACGCGCGAATAATGTGCTTAATATAAACCAAGCGATATAGTTTTCTAGAGGAACAGTAACATCTGTCCAACGCCAAAAATTTAATTCGATGGCCACAGGTTCTATCAAAAGATCCATTCCGACCATCCCCAAACCTGTGATGAAACTGCGCAACCATAAGCTCTGAGCCCAATTTCGAGAAACATCAAACCAGCTGCGGATCAGCACCCACCATAGCAACCCCAACATTAAAGGCGTCGCAAAGAGACGAGGCCCCAATATTCCGCTGTAGGTATATGCTCCAAAAGGCACTCCTGTATTGGTACCTATTACTTCAATAGCGAACCCCAATAAGGCAGGTAATCCGTACAACCACACATTCGTAGGCTTCGATGAGGTATTCAAGTACAATCCTCCAATCAATAGCAGGTTTAACGGGGTCAATATCACCAAGTCATGACGCCATGACCCACCTAATAATGCAATGCCAACAAGGTGGAAAATGATCAATATCCAACCGGCATAGGTTTTGAAAAAGAGACGAATTTTATTTAGCATCTTCTAACCACCAATTGGTAGCGATTTTTCCACTTAGTAAACATAGGGGAACGCCTCCTCCCGGGTGCGCGCTTCCACCACAAAAATAAAGTCCATCAACAGAGACTTTCTTGTTGGGATGACGCAAAAATGCAGCCATCTGCTCATTCGAACTCGTACCATACAATGCTCCACCAACGCTAGAGGTTTTGCTTTCGATACTACGAGGATCTAGCACCTCTTCAGTTCTAATTAATGCTTCAATATCCCGATCAAGCTCTTTGGATAGACGCGCAAGTATCTCTGTCTTAGCTTTTGGGATGATAGCATCCCAATCCTGATCTGAATTGGCCGGAACATTAATCATCACAAACCAGTTCTCTGCTCCTATTGGCGCATCTCCCGGCTCCAATTTGCTCGTAATGTTCACATAGATCGTTGCATCTTCCCAAAACGCGCCGTTGTTCTGTATCGCCTGAAACTCCCTCTCATAGTCTTTCGAGAAGAAGATGTTGTGTAAATCCAACGCTTCAAAACTCGCATCTATACCCCAATAAAAAATCAGTGCACTTGAACTAGGTTCCTGTGCCAATGTTTTTTTCGGACGCTGTACCTGCTCATCCAACAGATGTCGATAAGCGTGCTTTACATCGCTATTAACAAAGGCGGTATCACAAGTAAAATGCTGGTCATTGGCTCTAATTGCGCTCACTTTTCCCTGGTCTGTAACAATGCCTTGAACCTTGTGATCTAAATGGAATTGGACGCCGAGATCCTGAGCTAACCTGGTTAAACTCTGCGAGATTTCGTGCATTCCTCCGTGCGGTAAAAAAGTCCCTAATCCATGTTCAAGATGAGTGATCATTTGCATGATTCCCGGCGTTAAATACGGAGATGAACCGTTGTAAGTAGCGTATCTATTGAACAATTGAACGAGCTTGGGCTCTTTGAAATACCGTTTGTTGTACCGGTCCAAGGTTGTAAAAAGGCCGAGTCTCGGGATCGCAGATAGTACCTTAAATACCTTTGTGGTGGCGAAGGTCTTCCATCTGTGCAGGCTATTCTCTAGGAAAAAAGGAGCCGTCAGATTATATTTTTCAGCAGCTTTATCAAAGTATGCTTCGACGGCTTCCGCTTCTGCGTTCCCGAATACTCGACGAATTTCTTCCACGTTTTCTTGCACCGAAGGATACATGGTCATTTGTGTTCCGTCATGCCAAAAATACCTGCATACGGTGCCATGCGTGTGGTAATTAAAGTACGCTCTTGGATCTTTTCCAGCCAATTCAAATAGTTCATCTACTAAATGCGGGAGCGTGAACAACGAAGGCCCTGCATCGAAACGATATCCGTCTTGCTCAAAGGCTGTTAATTTGCCTCCGGTATATGGATTTTGCTCAAAAACATGAACCTCTGCTCCGGATACGGCGGCCCTCACAGCAGTAGCGATACCTGCAATACCGGCACCTATAACGGCAACCTTTTCCTTAATTTCTGGCGGTGGGTTGGTATTTCTCATTACTTGTGAAAACAAGGTACAATCCATTTTGTTGTAAAACCGTGGGAAAGAAAATTTATAGAATTGCATTAGCTTTTATCACTGGCGCTTTATTGTTGTCCATTTTATGGCCCTACGAGCAAAAACTCATCGACTGGGACAGGACTCCTGACTACCGCGTTTTGGAAAGTGACGAGATATATTTCAACAATACGCGGATTGTCTCCTATCGCACTGAGGAAAGCAAAGAACTTACCCAACAAGGCTTCAAAACGCATCGCTCCACCAAGGCGCTCAAGGACACTACGGTACCTTATGTGAACTTTACTATAGTCAATAATTGGCGTGCGGATAGAGCATATATCGTCTTAGAACCTAGTCATCGGAAATTTTTTAGAGACCCTACCCTCGTGTTTTGCGGTTCGGACACCCTAAACTTTGACCTGGATCATATGGACTTTGAGCAGCACTATGAATTGGCAGCGACACTTTTTAAGCATTCACTAGAGTACCACCGTCCCTTCATCTATGATGGTAAAGATTCTTTGCTGCTTTATGGCACTCAGGGTAATGAGAAGGCTAATACTACAGTACTTAAAGATTACTTTCGACTCATCGGCCGATTTCAATAACCGTTACGCTTTCGCACTAGCGGCGCGAATACTCAACAGTTGAACCAAAAGTGCAAAGCCTACCGAACTGTACACATAAGTTTTCGGAATTTCCACATGGGCGCTTTCTGCGATTAGTACCATTCCAATCATAATCAAAAAGCTCAATGCTAAGATCTGCAACGACACATGTTTTTGTATGTAATCTCCGATTGGCTTGGCAAAACTCAGCATGATTAACATCGAAATAATCACCGCAATAATCATAATATTTAAATGCTCCGTCATTCCAATCGCTGTAAGCACACTGTCGAAGGAGAAAACAATATCTAGCAATCCTATCTGAACGATTGCAGAAACCAAAGTGGCCGCCTTTTTGCCAGACTCGTGTTGTTTTCCCTCGGTTTTTTTAAATATTTCGGAGGAGGCCTTAGCCAATAAGAATACTCCACCAAGGAATAGTATAGCATCTCGTCCCGATACGGGGTGATCAAAAACGGAAAAAATCGGTGCGGTCAAACCGATCAACCACGTAATACCTAGCAGCATAAGAACTCTAAATAACAACGCTAACCCAAGTCCTAATCTCCTAGCCATCGGCTGCTTAGAGTCCTCTAAGTCTTGGGTGACTAGGGAAATAAAAATAATGTTATCTATCCCCAAAACGATCTCTAGGAAAGTCAAGGTAAGTAACGAAATGAGTCCGTCAATTGTAAACAGTGCTTCCATATTGCTTTAGTATGCTTTAAAAATTGACTCTCTTTAGGTGCCCGGATCAATTTTTGCGATCTTCGATGCATGACCGATCAGGAAAAA
>Ga0209137_1000601_pt1 | contig 37464 bp, 30 predicted proteins | sample SaaInl5LU_22_DNA_FD_184642 | JGI IMG/M metagenome (GOLD analysis project Ga0209137, IMG submission 184642) | Marine microbial communities from expanding oxygen minimum zones in the Saanich Inlet - ESP_105LU_22_DNA (SPAdes) (version 2) | ecosystem: Environmental > Aquatic > Marine > Intertidal... | reverse complement strand
CAATGAGTTAAGCTAAAACCTCATACTATGTATATTATATGAGGTTATGGGCTGTGTGCTTTGGTTTATCAGAAATATTACGATATTTGATGCTTATAGCTTGCTATGAGCACCATCACACATGGGTTGCTTGCTACTGTGCTTGCAGCCACAAAAGAAAACGCGTTTGCTTGCATCGGCAGTGTATTTAACTGGGGTCATGCCCGTGTCTTTATGGCTGCCATCGCAAAATGGTTGTTTGCTGCTTTTGCCACAGGAGCACCAGAAGTATGATTTTCCTTCTTCAACCTCGACAGCATACGGGGATTTTTGAGATATAATCGGATTTGTCACTTTTTATTCCTTAGAGCTAGATCAATCATATCCTCTGTAGATAGTCCCTGTGTGGTTGCGTGCAATACCTAGGCCCTTTACTTGATTATAATTAGAGGAAAGATTGGGCTTATAAAATATAACCATTGATTTTATTTACAAATAATCCAAACACGCTGTTTGGAAACGCCATGTTTGAGTTTTTTGTCAAACACGCTGTTTGCAACAGGAGTGTTTGGTCAATTGTAAATAAACGCCGTGTTAACACGGCATGTTCAAACAGCGTGTTTGAGCTTGAATAGTGTCATATGTTTAAGTCCTCGGCGCCTAGTTGAGAGTTAAGATCATCACGCATTGGGTCCTATTTGTTGGTTTTTGGTTGTGGCTTTTTCCAAATTTTATCATGCTTAAATATTATACTTCTGATTTAATTGTTAAATAATCCAAACACTGTGTTTGCAACAGTACTGTTTGCCATTTTTGCCAAACACTGTGTTTCCAAGTGCAGTGTTAACACTGCATGTTCAAACACAGTGTTTGACCCGCAAATATCCAAGCGTTCTCACTTTGACGAGGGCAGTTTTGCTGTGTTTGTGTCGAGATATATCTTGAAGTGCAGCGGGTGTTTGATGGGGCAGTACATACATCTGCGGTTTAAACTGCAATTGCTTAATACTCCTCCGCTAACATAATAGTGAGTATGCGTGCTGTAACTGTTGGATCACTTGGATCTGGTGAATGCATGTGCAGGTCAAGGTCGTAGTAATCGATCTTCCAAAAGATGGTGTTTTCCCCAAGTTGAATTGAACCGAAGTCATGCTCACTAAATGGGTCGTTGATGGGCGTGAAGTCGTTGTATTTGCGTACCTCGTTCAAAATGTGGTCGACATCACACTTGCCCAGCTGGGCAACAGCTTGAGTGACGATCACACGACACTCCCCGAATGTCTGCCGCGCGTGATCATTAAGTGCTGCTATTTTAGCTGTGTTAGCGTCAGGCATGTGCTGCAGCTTTGGCAGTGCCTGGTTTGACTGCAGGTTTGCGCTCTGCCACTTGGGTAATGGCACGATCCAATTCCCCAGCCGCTGCTGCATTGAGCAAGGCATCTAATACACCAAGCACGTCAGCCAATGAGTTCACAAACACTGCATTGTTGGTGCCATCAGCTGTGATCACCCGCGCCCCATAACGACACTGCACATACCAGCCCCCATCTTGTTCAAAGAACCAAGGCCGAATGCGACGGTGCGTTTTGACCAGTACACGTTCGCCCATGTCATTGGTCATCCACTTATCGCGTTCAACTAGATGATCTTCTTTCTTGAGTGTGGCGGCATGAACCAGCTTTTGCTCTTTAAGCCCTGCTACGAGCTTATCACGTCGCGCTGTAATGGGATCGCGCGTCACACTACGATCAACTGTTTTAAATGTAAGTTTTGTGAGATGTGTCATGTGCGCTCCTTGCTGTTTGTTTACAGTTAAAGCGTATGTTCGCTTTGATGTTTGGACTACCAAAAAGACAGTCAAGTATCTGTATTTTTGTATTAATCTTAAAATCAAAGATATGCCTTAATAGATGCCGTTGAAGAACTGGCCGTACTAACCACTCGAAATATAATGTTGGGGCTGGTAAACTCGGACACGTATATTAGGAGCTTTCAAATGAACCCATGGGATCAACGTTTTCAGGGAGATGAGTACGTTTTTGGCACGGAACCGGCAAAGGCACTGCTGAAACTAGAGCAGTATCTTGTTCCCAATGGAACGACGCTTGTCGTAGCTGATGGTGAAGGCAGAAATTCTGTATATCTTGCCAGCAAAGGCTTCAAGGTCACGGCGACTGACTATTCAAAAATTGGCGTAGACAAAGCGAAGCGTTTGGCTGCGGAACGCAATGTTTCTGTGAATTATATGATTGAAGATATCTTTGAGAGAGATTGGCCTTCTCAGCAATACGACAATGTGGTTGCCGTATTCATCCAATTTGTTCCACCAACACAGATGACCAAAGTGCTGACTGGCCTGGCGACATCTGTCAAACTCAACGGAACTTTACTTGTTCATGGCTACACGCCCAATCAGGTAGAGTTCGGTACTGGTGGCCCACCTAATCCCGAGCACATGTATACAGAAGCTATGCTACATGACATTTATCAGCACTTAGACATTCAAGTATGTGAAGAGTACATAGATACGCTGAATGAGGGACATGGACACAGCGGAAAGTAAGCTTTGATTGACTTGGTTGGGATCAAAACAGCTTAATTGATTAAGCGCACAGCACCAACCCCACGCTCATAAAAAAGCGTCCAACGGTTTGCTCCGCTGACGCTGTGTTTAGCTCTTCTCTCTCTGTCTGTTTGATCAAGTTCGTTTGAGTGTTTGTTGATGTTCTGTGTTTGAACATCTTTGCTTTGTGAAGTTTGTTTGAGCAATTGCTCGTGAACAAGGATGTGCCAAGGTTATGAACCTACGACATTACATTGTTTAAACTGCTTAGGTGTTTGCTGCGCGAAGGGGCTTAGCCACGCTCCATCATCTGCAAATCACCGCTTGCCTCATATCGTGCCTGTTGTGAGTGTAACGCCTGTTGTGCCTGTTGTAGCCAGAGTGGGCTGGCTGCCCGTGTAATACGATGTGCCTGCTGCTGGGCGTAGTTGTCGTTGGGCGCAAAGTTTACCTGTGGAGTATCCCAGCAAAGGTTGTCTGAGATTGTATCACTGCCCAAGCGCCAGTATTCCCGCGTGAGGTAGGAGGCCACAGCTGTTCTGTCTGTTACGGGCATGATCCAGTTTTTGAACAGTGGCGCTGTTTGATTGTAATGCTGCGCCCAGACTGCATTGAGGACACAGCTCACATGATCTACATCAGGGATCGGAGCGTGCAGCGCAAAGTGAACATGGAAGTTTTCGCTGTCTGAGCCTTCGTGGGCAAAGCACCAGCGTGGTACGCGCTTGTTCTGGCGTTCAGCAGCTTTGCCAAAGAACATACGATCAATGCGGTTCCAGTAGCTGCGCAGGAGTTTATCAGCGCTGCTACGACTGATAGTTCTACCGTTCACAAACTTTAGTGTGCCGAACACATTCCAGTCTTGCGCCAGCAGGTGCTCGATCAAAGCCTGTCGTTCTTGTTTGCGCTGTTCATATGTCATGCTCGTCTCCGCATGTATTTATCAACGAGACAAGAAAACCCGGCAGAAATGGCTACGCAGCGATGAACAACAGCGCAGCAAACGGCTCACAAACACCGCATCTTCGCTCAAGAGAGATAAATACCAGTGCAAGCAGCGCATTGGAGGAAGTATATGAGCATAAGACTACTAGAACACTTACGAGACGAATTGATCCAAACCGGCATTGTCACAAATACCCCTGAGTTTTGTCGAAGTTGGCTTGGGCGCAGTGAGGGCTATATCCGTGTGCTGCGCTACAACCGCATTGATCCTAGTGTTGAGACACTGACAATCTGTTCCAACAAACTGGGGTATTATGCGGCGCGCTTAAATGGGTCAGATGCTGATGAGCATAAGGCTTGGGCCGCAAAGCTGATCAATCTTAAAGCCTTATGTGACAGTGCCATAGCGAGGCAGGCGGAAGCAGTGTGGCGCGCGCCTGACCGGATGGCGCTATGAGCCTGTGTCCGAAATGGGTTCTACAGCCGCAAAAAGCTGCGCTGCGGTTTTTTGTAGGCCAGTACTTGTCATTCCGAGGTGGTCTTTTGCAGGCCCCAAGGATGCGGGGTAAGGGGTATAGCAATGGATGATCGTGAGGAATTGCGCCGCCTTATCGATGTGATCGAAAAATCCTCAGGCAGTGGCAGCCTTGAACAGGCAGTTGATGACATCAAAACTTTTGCCAACACTGCAAGCTTTCTAGCCAACAAGCTTGATACGCGGCTCAAAGGCGGTGAGGTGAAGGCAAAGACCAAACCGAAATCGCGTGTGGGAAAAGCAATAGCTTCAGTGCCCAAGCCTAATAGACCAAAGTCACCCAGTTCGCCGCCGGATCTGTCTTCTACAAATACATCCGGCATGCCAACAGCGACCAGCATTGCAACGTCACAGGCTGACTTTGATCGTCTAAAACCTCAGCGGTCGCGACCACCCGTTGGGGCAGGTTGATCGCAGTGGTGTCTGTCGCCGTCTGTGCTGCGGCTTACGGGCTCGACCTTAATCTTGCCGCTCTGTGTGGCAATTAACGCGGGTTGGTGGATTACACAGGGTTTCGGTGCTAAAATGCACAGTTTTTGGTAAACGAAGTGCGTTTGATTTGCTCGTGGAACTTTATGCATGCAGGCATAGTTTAGATGGAATTAGGCAAGTTTGGAACTTCAAATTCCTGTCTGTCCGCCACGGATTTAATATTTATGAAATAAATTCAATACACTAATAAATTTATCGGAATTAGACCCCACATTCGCCCCCACAATATTGACCATACCCGCTATTTCCGCCACGCGCCCGCACGCCTGCGCATCGCTGCAAACATGTTTGGTTTGGCATGCGGTTATGCAGCTGTTTGCTTGCTGAAGCCTACTCCGGCTGGGTGTGGGGTTAGGTGGGTTGTGAGGGGATATAGAAGCGCCACTTCTACTCACGCCTCAATTTCAAGCTCAATCGAACCGCTGCTCTTACTGAGTGGCGCCAACTATTGAGCGCATAGTTTCAGGCTGCGCTAGCAATCTGATGCGAGTTCTCATTCGTCTGACAGCACCGTCAACAAAGCTTAATGTCGAACATAAGAATTAGACGATCTCAAGAAGTAGTTTGGTGGTGTTCTCTTTCGTCATCTTGATGGGGTTTCCACCCGTACTTGGGTCAATCAAAGCGCCTGCTACGACACGGTCAACATCGATGTTTTGGATCCCAAGTTCAGTGAAGTTTTTGGGGATGCCAAGGGATGCGTTGAGATCGTCCACGTAGGCACAGAACCCGTCAAACCCACCATCAATCTTTAGGTAGCTGGCGGCTTGTTCGATCACTTCGGTGATGGCGGGCTTATTGAATTGAAGGACGGCGGGCATGCACACCGCATTCGTGGTGCCGTGGTGCGTGTGATAGATTGCGCCTAACGGATGTGACAGCGCGTGGATTGCTCCCAACCCCTTTTGGAAGGCCGTCGCGCCCATAGCTGCGGCTGACATCATATGCGCGCGGGCCACAAGGTCGGTGCCATCGGCGTATGCACGAGGCAGGTAGTCTTTGACCAACCGCATGCCTTCCAACGCCATGCCTTGTGACATGGGGTGGTAGTGGGGTGAGCAGAAGGCTTCAACGCAATGGGCGAAGGCATCAAGGCCGGTGCCTGCTGTGATGAAATTGGGCATTCCAACGGTCAGTTCTGGATCGCAGATTACAACTGCGGGCAGGAATTTGGGGTGGAATATGATCTTCTTTTCTTCGGTCACAGAGTTGGTGATGACCGACGCGCGGCCCACCTCTGAACCCGTTCCAGCCGTCGTAGGAACGGCAACGATTGGCGCGATCGCATCGGCGTCGGCGCGGGTCCACCAATCATCGATATCTTCAAAATCCCAAAGCGGGCGCGTTTGACCCGCAAGGAAGGCCACCAATTTACCAAGATCAAGACCAGAGCCACCACCAAAGGCAACCACACCGTCATGCCCGCCCTCGTTATAGGCTTTCACACCGGCTTCGGCGTTCTTTTCATTTGGGTTTGGATCGACATCAGAAAACATCGCACGCCCAAGGCCAGCTGCCTCAAGCAGATCAAGCGTTTTGGTGGTGATGGCCATAGTTGCTAGACCGCGATCTGTAACCAAAAGTGGTTTTTTGATCCCAGCCACAGCGCAGGCATCAGCGATTTCGGAAATACGGCCAGCGCCAAAACGGATAGACGTTGGGTAGGACCAGTTTGCTATTAGGCTCATATCTTTATGCTTTCTTGAGATGGTATGATTTTGGACGTGTCAGGTTATGGTAGCCAATCACAGACAGGCCCCCACCGCGTCCCGTGTCTTTGCACCCGGTCCAGCACAGAGCGGGATCAAGGTAGTCAGCGCGGTTCATGAACACGGTCCCTGTCTCGATTTGATCTGCGATTAATTCGGCGCGGATAGCGTCTTGGGTCCAAAGGGAAGCGGTCAGGCCAAAGTTACTATCGTTCATCAGGCGGATCGCTTCGGCGTCATCTTTGACTGACATGATACCAACGACTGGCCCAAAACTTTCTTCACGCATCACACGCATGTCGTGGGTCACGTTTGTCAGGATTTGCGGCATCAAATATGCGCCACCGTCTTCGGGGAAGTGCGCGGGGTGGATATGTGCCGTTGCACCTGCCGCAATGGCATCTGCCGTTTGGCCACGCACCTCGTCTGCAAAGCGCACATGCGCCATTGGGCCAAGGGTGGTTTCAGGGTTCAGCGGGTTGCCCAGCTTGTAACCATTCACAATTGCCACAGCCTTTTGCACGAACGCATCGAACAGGCTTTCGTGGACATAAATCCGTTCAATCCCACAACAGCACTGACCAGAATTGAACATCGCACCGTCAATCAGAGTATCGACAGCCGCGTCAAGGTTGGCGTCTTCCATAACATAGCCAGGGTCTTTGCCGCCGAGTTCCAAACCGATGCCGGTAAAGGTAGCGCTTGCTGCCGCTTCCATCGCTTTGCCGCCACCAACTGAACCGGTGAAGTTCACAAAACCAAACGCGCGATCCGCGATCAAAGCAGATGTTGTCTGGTGATCCAGAAATACGTTTTGGAAAACGTCCTCGGAGATACCAACTGAATGAAATGCGGCCGCCATTCGTTCGCCCACCAATGGGGTTTGGGACGCGTGTTTTAACATTACTGCGTTGCCTGCGATCAAGGCGGGCGCGACGGTGTTGATCGCCGTCATGTAAGGGTAATTCCAAGGTGCCACGACCAAGACCAAACCGTGGGGCACACGTTTGATCACGCGGCGGAATGCATCACTGTCCTCAACCTCAATAGGGGCCAGTGCGTGTTCCGCAATCTCCGCCATATATGAGGCGCGTTCATTAAATCCGCCGAACTCACCACCGTAGCGGACAGGACGACCCATTTGGTGTGCTATCTCAAGCACGATCTCATCATTCATCTCGCCAATGGCTGCAACACCTGCTTGCACCAGTTTGATACGCTCCACGAGGGGGCGTGCAGCCCATGCGACTTGGGCGCTCTTTGCACGCGCGACCGCGGCCTCAGCTTCCGTGCGTGAAAGCGTGTCGCGTGTCGCGTAAACCGATCCGTCAATTGGAGAGATGCATTGGATAGTCATAGCTTTAAGCCCTTTCAAAACCGCGTGCGATTTCCCAATCGGTCACTGTGCGGTCAAATTCTTCTTGTTCCCATTCGGCAGCGCGGGTGTAGTGATCAACAACATCATCGCCCATGGCCGCACGTAGCATATCAGATCCGTGCAGCGCGTCTTTTGCGTCGCGCAAGTTTTGGGGGATATGCGCAGAGGTTGTATCTTCATATGCATCACCCGAGAAAGCCGCAGGGAGTGTCAGCTTTTCTTCGATCCCTTTGATACCCGCGGCGAGCATTGCAGCTTGCGCAAGGTAGGGGTTCATATCAGACCCTGGTATGCGACATTCGACCCTTATCGCTTTGCTGCCAGCACCACACAGGCGATAAGCGGCAGTGCGATTATCTACCGACCAGATGACTTTTGTCGGCGCAAATGAACCTTTGGCAAAGCGTTTGTAGCTATTGATATAGGGGGCCATGAAATAGGTGTAATCGGCAGCGTATTTGATCAGGCCGGCCATGTAGTGATCCATCAATTCTGATTTACTATTGGGCCGATCAGTATCGAAAAACGCTGGCTTACCGTCTTTCCACAAGGATTGATGTACATGGCTGGACGATCCAACGCGATCTTGGCTCCACTTGGGTAAAAATGTTGCGGCGTGGCCATGTTGCCATGCGATTTCTTTCACGGCATGTTTGGCAATGGTATGGTGATCGGCGCAGGCAAGCGCCTCGTCATATTTGATGTTCAGCTCTTCTTGGCCGGCTTCGGCTTCTCCTTTAGACCCCTCAATAGGGATGCCCATGGCATAAAGGTGGTTGCGCAATGGGCGCATCACAACCTCTTCCTTGGTAGTTTGTAGGATGTTGTAATCTTCGTTGTATCCGCTGATGGGGGTTAGATCGCGAAAGCCGTCTTTACGGATATCATCAAAGCTTTTCTCAAACAGGAAGAATTCTAATTCGGTCGCCATTGTGGCGCTAAATCCCATTTCAGCTAGGCGCGCGATCTGGGTTTTCAACATTGCACGCGGGGAATGGGTGATCGGTTTATTATGGTGATCCAAGACGTCGCAAAGAACCATCGCAGTGCCTTCAAGCCATGGCACAAGGCGCAATGTGTCCAGATCGGGCTTCATGGTATAATCGCCGTACCCTTGCTCCCAACTGGTCGAAGCATAGCCACCAGGCGTTGCCATTTCGAGGTCGGTAGCAAGCAAATAGGTGCAGCAATGCGTTTCCGCATGACCACTTTCGACAAAGGCTTGCGCATGAAAACGCTTGCCCATCAAACGGCCCTGCATATCAACAATACACACCAGGACAGTATCAACAGACCCGTCACTGACGTGCGTTTTTAGATCATCAAAGTTCAAAGTGCCGGGCATTAGGTTTCCATTCTTAACAGTGAGGTGAGGGCCGACAAGTTGCGGCCCCCAGAACATAGATTAGCCGTAACGGTATGGGCGTCCAGCTTTGACCATATCGGCATTGTACTTCTTAAAAATATCAACAACGCGACGCTTGACGTCAGACTCGGCTCCTTGGCGTGATCCTTTGCGGCAACATACGTGGCTTCTTCAGGATCAATTCGACCACTGGCGTGCAGGATCATGCGCTTGAAAGCGGTGTAGACATCAACGACCCCGACAAATGCCACAGCGATGCGTGCCAAATTTGGTGGACGCATTGCAACGATTTCGGGATCACGCCCCACTATGATTGTACCTGTGTGATGGCGCACGTGGCTGGCCTGCCAGATTGCGTGGTTACGCATTATCATAAAACTAGCGAGTTGATAGACTGCATTTTTCATCCAAGTGGTTTTGAACGCGGTCTTGTGTCCACATTCATGCCAACGCGAGTCCGCTGCAGACCCATAAAGAACACCATAAACCAACCAGAAAGGCATAGACCAAACCGATGGCCAAAGTGTGACCGCACATCCAGCACTTACCATCATCATGCCGAGCCATATTGCTGTGTCGCGTATCGCAATCGCATCAGATTTTTGCATCAGGCTCCGAATGTCGTGTGGGTCAACATCGGGACGGAACCACTTTGGATTGGCCGTTCCATTCTCGATCGCCAAACGCCCCGTATCGCCGGAAAGTTGATAATTAGTGTTCATAAGAAAAGCGTAGCGACACGATCTCGCGTCGTCAATATGGGCTCAAAGCAGCGCTTCGCTGCAATTTGAATAAAGGACTGTTTAGTCCAAGACCTGAAGCTGAGAAGCGAAGCCAAGGGCCGTGGGCATTGAGCCACGCACCGCCGACCTATTTTCAACGTTGCTTGGGCTAAGTTGGAGCAAGACGGTTTTGCTCGGACCGTGGTCAGTGGATCAACCGCAGGGTTACTGCGCCCAATCGCTACCGCTAAGCCACAGGAACGCGGGCTCGGGCCCTCGATCCCTCGGCCACGCGTCTCAGACCTTGGGGCTTTAGTGTTAGCCTTGTAAATTCATTCGTCGGTAATTTTGTTTGGTAACGCCGCCTCTGCTCAAGCACCAATTTCAAGCTGAACCGAGCCGCTGCTCTTGATGAGTGGCGTTGTCAGACAAACTTGACGGTTTCGAGGTCGGTCCGTATTTTGGTAGATGACAACATGTTCTCCCTTCAAATACTTCAAGACTTCACCTGAAATCATCCGATTGGCAGTGATGTATTACATACGTTACCCGCTGAGTTTCCGTCAGGTGGAAGACATCTTGCATGAACGTGGCATCGATATCTGTCACGAAACAGTTCGGTTTTGGGTTGAACGTTTTGGTGCAAAGTTTGCGGAAGAAATTCGAAAGAATAGGGCAGGGCACCACTCGAACTGGCAATGGCACCTGGATGAAGTCTTTGTGAAAATAAATAGAGAACGCTTTTACCTATGGCGCGCTTTTGATCACGAAGGCGAAGTTCTTGAATGCTTTGTTACAAAGCGACGCAACAAGGCTGCAGCGAAGAAGTTCCTGATAAAAACAATGCGAAAGCACGGATCACCCAAGATCATCACAACAGACAAGTTGCCATCCTATGGCGCGGCACTTCGTGAGATTGGAGTTGTAGATCGTCAATTATGTGGCGGCCGGTCCAACAACAGATGCGAAAATTCGCACCTGCCATTTCGACGACGAGAACGAGCGATGCAGAAGTTTAAAAGTTGTGCAATGCTCCAGAAATTTACCAGTTATCATGCCCAGATATACAACCACTTCAATCATGAAAGACATCTAGAAAGCAGACAGACTTATAAGCAAAAACGCAGTGCCGCTCTCATAGAGTGGTTTCAAATCTGCGCTTCATAGATTTGTGTGATCGTGGTACTTTGAAACGTGTTAGAATTTGTCTGACAACATCAACCCGAGCACGGGCGGCAACCCGATTGAGATGATCAAAGAGAACACCACCTAGCTTTTGCTTAACATAGTCTGAGAATAATTGATTTTAATTTCAACGACTTAAATAATACCCAAGCGATCCACCAAGTTAGGTGTATCGCTTGGCCATTTTTGGACCAGTGTTGGTAATTTCAAACAACGACAGGGTGTGGTCTGCATTGCGCATCCGGTGCCTGAGCAATTGTCGTGTGAGCCGCATCATGTCTTGGAGATATTCAGGCTTGTCCGCCACGTTTTCAGACTCCCAATTGCTTTGTCGGTCAAACAACATGGGTGGCAGGTCGGCGGCAAATTCAACAAGATTGAACCGGTCATCGCGCAGGACGCAAAAGCAAGATTCGCTTGCCGTTGTGCCAAGGGCACGTTGTCGCGGATTTGGTTCACTGCTTTTGCCAAAGTCCAGTTCTGAAAAACTATAGCTGCGCCAATCGTCGGGTGGTGCGCCTTGCAAGATTGGCATCAGCGATCGCCCATCCATGGAATTCGGGATATCTGCGCCAATCCAATCAAGGATCGTCGGTGCTATATCTACGGACTCGGTGATTGCGTTGATGCGTGCACCCGCATTTGTCAGCCCTGGCATGCGTATCATCAACGGCGTTCGGAAAGCGGCGTCATAGACGCTCATCTTGCCCCAGCCGAAATGATCACCCAACAATTCGCCATGATCCGCGGTGATCACGACCAAAGTTGTGTCGTATTGATCCGTGTCTTTCAGGAATTGAATGACCCGCCCGATGTGATGATCAACCTCTGTTGCGAGGCCAAGGTACACTGATCTGAGCGTTTGAATGTTCTCGTCTGTCGCGGCGACATCATCAAAACCAACGACGGTGCCGGCGATTGCAAGCGATGGATCAATGGCCCCCAAGAACGGATGCTTGGCCATTTCGTGTTCCACGCTTTGCTCGCGCGTGGGAAGCGGCAACTTAGCCGGATCATACATGGCGTTGTAAGGCGCGGGGGCGACCAGTGGTGGATGCGGTCGGATATAGGTCAGGTGGGCAAACCAGTTTTGATCGCTGTAAGCGCTCATGTTGTCGAGAAAACTGTTTGTCAGGAATGCAGTGTCACTGTGTTCGGCCGCATAGAAAGCCGGATTATTAAGCTTTGGTGCGCCACCATTTGGTGCAACGGGTTTGTAGACGTCCAAATAGTTATCAAATTCATATCCCGCGTTCTTAAGATGTGATCGCCAAGGAAATGAGGTTTCCAAACGCATTTCGGTCACTTCGTGAAAACCGGGCATCGGGTATTCATAAGACTTGAGCGCTGGATCGTTGCTGTTAAAGGCGCGCGGGTCTTGGCTGGTGTCCGTGTAGCCAAACAACATCGGGAGATAGCCCGCCTTGCGCATCTCACTTGCGATGCTTGGTGTGTCATGGCGTAGGGGTGTGCCGTTGCGAACAGATCTGTGGTTCATCGCGTATTGACCGGTCAACATCGAGGCCCGTGACGGACCACAGGGATTCGCCACCGAAAAATTACGCGCGAACGTGACGCCTTCGGTCATGAATGCCCGCAAATTAGGCAAGTCCGCATGTTCAGCAAGCCCACCGATTAAGCAGTCTGCCCGAAGTTGGTCAATCGTAATGAACAAAACGTTTTGTTGCTTGGCCATGCAACACCTTTTAGAATTTGAGTTGAACTTCGTTTTTATAGCACTTTTAAGCGGCAAGACCCGCCTTGATTTCATTTAGGTCAGGTAAAAACTGCTGTCCGTAAAAAATCATTACCCGACAATTTTTAGGCTTGCAAATTAATTTCACATAAAACCACAAAAAATCCCTCATTTTATGTTTGCATTTGAATGTTTATATGCTTTTATGATTGTGTTTGTATTTTTGTTAACACTGTTTTCCATCTCATCCCTTGTGCCTTAGCAGGGAAAAAGAGTGGCATATGAATGTAGTGTTCAAGACTTAAAACGGATTTGCGGCGCTTCGGTGCTTCAAAGGATACGGTCGGGGGATTTTACAACCTAAGATGGGACATGTTGTGCCACCTAAAGGCTGCCCTTTGACTCACAAAGAAACTGACAGGAGGTCACATGAAAAAGTTAATTTTAACTGGTGTCATTAGCGCGATCTTACCAACCTTTGCGCTAGCCGATTGCCCCGCCATTACGGTTGAAGACATGCAAGGCATCAGCGCTGGTGCATATCCGAACCAATTTGAGCTAGCCGAGCTACAGGATGCTGCGTCCTGCGAAATGAGTTTTTCTGAAAACCCGTCCATCGCCGCATTGAACAGCCAAATCCGTGGCAATGCTGACTTGCCGCCTGTTGCAGATCGCCTCCCAGATGAGCCATTGGTCATTGTTCCTTTCGCGTCGATTGGCGAATACGGCGGCACGTTTAACGCGCTCTCGAACGCGACAGAATCTGGCACGTCGGACTTTTTGTCAGTTCGCCATACAACATTGTTCCGCTATTCGACCGACCTTGAGACAATTATCCCCAATGTCGCCAAAGCTTGGGCTTGGAACGACGATTTCACTCAGTTTACAGTGACACTGCGCGCGGGCCACAAGTGGTCTGACGGCGCTGATTTCACATCAGCTGACGTCTTGTTCTGGTACAATAACTTGATGATGGATTCCAATGTCATCGAGAACCCCAAAGACTATGCGCTTGCAGGTGGTGAACCGATGACGGTAACGGCACCTGATGCCACAACAGTTGTGTTTGATCTTGCCGCGCCAAAGCCCGGTCTGATTGAAACCTTCACGTCCAGCTTTATCCAGCCGTTCCAGCCGGTACACTTCCTTGGCCAGTTCCACCCGGAAATCAACCCAGACGCTGACGCGCTTGCGCAGGCTGCTGGATTTGAAAACGGCTACGAAGTGGTTAAGGCCTATTTCGGGAGCTCCGATTGGACTGATACACCAACGATGATGTTCATTCGTCCAAATGAAGTTGGCAATCTTCCAGCCGACACCATGCCGACGTTGGAAAGCCACATCATTGTTGCTGAAAACACCGAAGGCCGTCATCTGGTCGCAAACCCATATTTCCACCAAGTGGACACAGCGGGTAACCAACTGCCATACATCAACGAGCAAGACGAACGTTATGTGCCAGACACAGAAGTTCGGACGCTGACATTGATCAACGGTGGCGTGACCTACAAATCCCAGTCGGTCACACTGGATATGCTGCCGGTGCTTTTGGATAACGCAGAAAGTGGCAACTACTCCGTCGACGTAAACCCTGGAATTTCGTTCCCAGTGCTTGCGTTCAACGTCACATCAGAAGACCTCGCAAAGCGTGAAGTCTTTGGTGATCTGCGTTTCCGGACGGCCATGTCCATTGCGATGAACCGTGATGAAATCAACGAGGTTGTGTTCTTTGGTCTCGGGGTTCCGACACAGTATACTACGTTCTCGCCTTATCCTCAGTTTGCAGATCCTGCGTGGGAAAGCCATGAGATTGGCTACGATGTAGATCGTGCAAATTCTCTCTTGGATGAGATGGGTCTTTTAGATGCTGACGGTGACGGCTACCGCGATTTGCCAAATGGTGATCCGTTCGTGCTCAACATTCAATTCTCAACTCAGGAACTTTCGTCGCAGTTGATCGAAATTACTGGCCAGAACTGGGCTGACGTTGGTGTGGCTTCGGTAATCAAAGAAGTGACACCGGATGAGTACCGTTCAGCGCAATCTGCAAACCAGCTTGATCTGATGTCTTGGTCACAAGGTGCGCCATTGGGTGTTGCGATGGGCTCAAACGAATTGCACGTTCCACCATTCTCGACCTACTTTAACGCGCGCAACGGCATGCTGTGGGCTGAGTGGATCGATAGTGACGGTGCGAACGGTGTTGAACCACCTGCCTACGTCATGGGTATGATTGATGATGTGAACGCCATGCAGGTCTCCGCTCCGGGGTCCGACGCACAGGCAGCCGCAGCCAATCGCCTCATCGAAGCCATGACGTCCAATCTGTTGTTCATCGGTACGGTGAAATCTTCGTCACCGACCTACTATACGAACGCACTGCAGAACGTGGTTCAGTTCAAGACGACAAGCTACGACTTCTACCGGACTTACCCATACAACCCGACCCAGTGGTGGTTGTCTGAATAATCTAACGTTTTCACGGGCGGGCTATGGTCCGCCTGTGATTTTTCTATGAACTAAGAATGACGACTGAGGGGTCAGGGCATGCTGCAATTTGGACGATTTGCGCTAATGCGCGCGGCAATGGCTTTCATCACGCTGTTAATCGTTTCATTCGTTGTCTTTTCACTGATGGAACTGGTTCCCGGTGATTGTGCAGAACGTTATCTATCTTACAAACAGACGCAGGGGGTCGCGATTTCAATCGCAGACATCGAAAGCGAACGTGTCCGCCTCGGGCTGGACCGACCTTTCATCACCCGCTGGAGCACCTGGGTCGTGGGCGCCTTCCAAGGCGATTTTGGCGACAGCTGTATTCTGCGCGTCAATATTGCAGATCTTTTGGGTGCGAAGTTCTGGATTTCCTTGGCGATCGCCATGTCATCACTGCTTCTGGCTTATTCCATTGCTGTTCCGGTTGGCATCATCGCGGCATCTTCCCGCAATGCGGTTTTGAACAACAGCCTTCGGATCTTCAGCTACCTCGGCCTGGCAATGCCAAACTTCTTGTTGGCGTTGATGATTATGTTGGTCGCGACGGTCTATTTCGGCGAAACTCTAACGGGGCTGTTTTCGGCTGAGTATCGCGACGCAGATTGGTCATGGGCCAAGTTCGTTGACCTGCTCAAACATGCATGGTTGCCCATTTTTATCCTTGGCTGGTCGGCGACCGCGTTTGCTTTACAAACCGTTCGCGCATTGATGTCTGACGAGATCGGAAAGCTTTATGTGACGGCGGCTAAAGCACGCGGTTTATATGGAGCAAAATTGCTGTGGCGCTATCCGGCGCGGCACGCATTAGCTCCGATTGTGAATTCCTTGGGTTTTGATCTGAACCGTGTGTTCAACGAACTGCCGATCGTCGCACTTATTCTGACGCTGTCCGAGGCTGGGTCGCTTCTGATTGATGCTTTGGCAAAGTCCAACGATCAGCAGCTTGCGGGCGCCATCATCTTTTTGCTGACGGCATCCATCGTCACGCTAAATTTTCTGACTGACATTCTTCTTGCCATCATGGATCCACGGATCCGCAAGAGCATCTTGAGGTAGCTGGCATGAGCGCGAAAACAATGAAAAGCCTACAGCAGGACAAAGAGACCTACTTTACCGCATCGCAAAGTCAATTGATTTGGGCCCGGTTCAAAAAACAACGTGCGGCCATGATTGCTGCTGGCGTGCTAGTCTTTATCATTGTGATTGGCATTCTCGCGCCCGCACTTTCGCCATATGATCCGACAATTGCAGGGCGGGATCGCGACTATCTGAATGGTGCGCCACAAATCCCGCAGTTCTGCGACAAGAACGGCTGTTCCTTGCGTCCCTTCATCCACGGGGTCGAACGCACGAGGTCGGCTGAAACCAATTTCCGTTGGGTTGAGGAGCCAAACGAAGATATCCGCCACTACATCGCGTTTTTCGTAGAAGGCTCAGAGTTTGATCTGTTCGGAGTAATTCCGATGGATACGCATCTCTTTGGTCTCCAAGGCGACGAAAAAATGATACACCTGTTTGGCACCGACAGTGCTGGCAAAGATATCTTCTCTCGGACGCTGCATGCGATTTTCACATCGCTTCAAATCGGCACGCTCGGGGTTTTGATATCCTTTGTGCTCGCCCTGATCATAGGAGGGGTGTCCGGCTATTACGGGGGCAGGCTGGATAGCGTGATCCAGATGGTAACGGACGCGGTGCGAACGATCCCTGCGATCCCGTTGGTGATGTCCGTGGCAGCCTTTGTGCCAACTGAATGGACCTCAGAGCAACGGTTTTTCATGATCGCGATTATTCTAGGTTTGATCGGTTGGCCGACGTTGGCGCGCCGTGTGCGGACCCATTTGTTGACGGAACGAAATCAGGAATATGTGCTGGCGGCTCAGCTGTGTGGCGCATCATCGCCCCACATCATCCGGCGCCACCTTTTACCCAGCTTCACCAGTTATATCATTGTCGATCTGGTGATCTCATTCCCCTACATGGTGCTGACCGAAACCGGTCTTAGCTTTATCGGGTTGGGGCTGAAGGACCCTGTGAACTCATTGGGTGTTATGCTGCAAAACGTCACCAAAGCGGACGTTCTGCTCAATTACCAATGGTACTTTATCCCGGTTCTTTTCTTCGTCGCACTTGTCATGGCCTTTGTGTTCGTCGGCGATGGCTTGCGTGACGCAGCTGACCCTTATTCGGATTCCAAGAAATGAAACCACTGATTGATGTCCAAAATCTAACGCTGCAATTTGACACTGACGAAGGTCGGATCACTGCGGTTGATGATGTTAGTTTTACCGTGATGCCTGGCGAAGTCATGGGGCTGGTTGGCGAAAGCGGATCAGGTAAATCGGTGACGGCGAAGTCGCTGATGTATCTGAATGCTGGCAACGCAGTCTATGCGCCCGAAAGCAAGATCCTGTTGAACACCAAAGATGTATCGCTGGATGTGCTGAAACTCACATCCCAAAAGCAGCGCAACGTTGTACGTGGCGGCGCGATTTCGATGATTTTCCAAGAACCGATGGCCAGCTTTGCACCGGCCATTTCCATTGGCAAACAGATGGTCGAACAGCTTTTGTTGCACACGGACATGTCAAAGACACAGTGCAAAGAACTGTCGATTGAAATGTTGGACCGCGTCGGTATTTCTGATGCCTCAGCCCGGTTTGATCAATATGCCTTTGAACTGTCGGGTGGTATGAGGCAGCGCGCGATGATTGCGATGGCGCTGTCAACCAAGCCCAAACTTCTAATCGCGGATGAGCCGACAACGGCGCTGGATGTCACAATCCAGGCGCAGGTTATCGACTTGATGCGCGAATTGGTGTCCGAGTTTATGATGGGGATCATCTTTATCACCCATGACCTTGGCGTGATTGCACAGACCGCTGACAAAGTGGCTGTGATGTATCTTGGCCGGATGATTGAAAAAGGTCCCGTGCGTGATGTTATCCGCAATCCGGCACATCCCTATACTCAAGGCCTGCTGGATGCGTTGCCCAAAATGGATGATCTTGAATCGCCGTTGGTGCCTATTCCTGGCGATATTCCTTCGCCTCTTGAACGGCCTACGGGGTGTGTGTTCAACACCAGATGCGGAAAGGTTGTTGGTGAAACCTGCACAGTCAATATCCCTGAGTGGCGGGAAAAAAATCCAGATCACGCAGTGGCCTGTCATCTTTTCGCAACGGAGGCTTAGGGATGACTGACAATCTTATTTCCACCAAGAACTTGGCGGTCGAATTCAACATCGGGGGCGGATTTTTCAAGCCCAAAATCCTAAAGGCAGTCGATGGGATATCCGTTGATATTCCAAGGGGCTCGTTCTTTGGAGTCGTCGGCGAAAGTGGGTCCGGCAAGACCACGTTAGGTCGGGCATTGTTGAATGCCACGAAAATCGCAAGGGGCGGCGCAGTCTATGACGACGGCGAAGTCCGGTATGATCTTGAAAAAATGACGCCTGCCGAACTCAAGGATTATCGCAAACGGGCCCAGCTGATCTTTCAGGACCCCTATGCCGCCTTGTCGCCGCGTATGACTGTGCGTGATATCATTGCTGAACCGCTTGAGGTGATGGGCCTGACGTCTGGGCGCGAAGAAACCGACAAGGTCGTGCGTGAAATCGCCGCGAAATGTCGTTTGAATCTGGAACACTTGCGCCGTTTTCCGCATGCTTTTTCGGGCGGACAGCGGCAGCGAATTTCCATTGCGCGGGCTTTGGTGTCAAAGCCGCAGTTCATTGTCGCCGACGAAAGCGTCGCGGCTTTGGATGTGTCTATTCAAGCGGATGTTCTGAACCTGCTGAAGTCCATTCAGATCGACATGGGGTTAACGTTCTTGTTCATCAGCCATGATTTGTCTGTCGTGGCCCATACCTGTGACCATGTCGCCGTGATGTATCTGGGGCGCATTGTCGAAAGTGCTCCGACAAAGGATTTGTTCAACAGCACGCGCCATCCTTATACCAAAGCGTTGTTTTCGGCGATCCCGTCGCTGGATCCAGATGCAGAGGATTCCGCCCAGCGTCTGGTAGGCGAAATCCCGTCTCCGACCAATCAACCGTCGGGCTGTACGTTCCACACGCGCTGCCCACATGTGGCCGATATTTGCAAAAGCGAAGTTCCCACATTGGAAACCTGTGATGAGGGACATGCGGTATCGTGCCACCGCTGGAAAGAACTGTTCGAAACTGCCGCGCTTTGATCGTCTGGTCAGGCCGTAAGGTTGGTGTTTAGTCAACAAGCCGTGTTGACAAAAGCTGCCCTTCGCGGGCCAAGATCGGGTGGGCCACGCTGATGATCCAAGAGTTGAATTCCTTGAGCGTATAGGCCGTTTCCAAATGGATGTCGCTGGACTTGGCGCTGTCCATATCGCCATCTGATAATCGGCGCAGGTGCTTTTTGCGGCTAGAACGCTCCATACGGGCCATTTTAGCCTTTTCCTCTAACAGAAGGCGGGCCGCCATGACGTCAGACGAAATAAGCACATTGGTCGCCGTCTTAAGATTAACCTCAACCTGATCATTTATCGCCAGCAGTTCGGCAAACCCGACCTTACTTAGCTTTATGCCCTTTTGAGATTTTTCCTTTGTCAGCGGCAACAGCCGTTTCACAATGATGTCGCCCGCGGCCTCTAGGGCGATGGCGTAATCCATCAGCTCGCGCATCTCTTTAAGTTGATCTTTGCTCATATCTTGGTGTGGCATGTTGGATGCATATTTCCGCACCATATCCAAAGCTTTATTTACGACAAGATCCTGCGACTGGATGTGAGACAGCAGCGCGGTATCAAACGTATCATACAGCCCCATAACAGGGGACAGCATGTCACCGACCAGACCGGCCATGCGCAGCACTTCGTGGCGCAATGATGCAAGCGCAAGTGTTGGGTTCGTCTGTCCTACGTCATTCAGAAGCGTTCGATTTTGAATCGGGACAGTTTTGATCTCGTCTTTCGGGGTCGGGACCATCATCGATACAGGACGTTCCAATAACGAAAGAAACGGAAGTAACAAAATCAGCAAGCTGTTAAAACCAATGTGTAACAGGATAAGGCTTTGGCCATCGTTCCAAGACGGCGGAATGACGGTAATCGCTGTCAGGTTGATGACAAGCAACGCCGCCACAGCCGCGGCCCCACGGATGATCAAATTCGCAAGCGGGATGCGTTGCGCGCGTGGTTCCATCCCCCGCGACAGCCAAATCGGTATCAAAGCGGAGCCCATGTTCGCACCCAGCAAAATGGACACACCGACCGCAAAGGGCAGGGCGCCGACACTGACGATTGCAACAACCATCAAAATCGTCGCCACCGAGGAGTGCATCACAAACGCCAGTCCAACCCCAACAATAAAAGCGGTCAGAAAATCGCGTTCAAGATAGCCCGCGATTGCCGGCAACAAGGAACTTTCGCGGATCGGTTCGATCGCGTCACGTAGAAAGCCCAGTGAAATCAGGATCAAAGCGATGCCTAAAATGATGCGGCCAGCCTGTTTTAATCGTTTCTTTTCGGTCTTGAGGAATAAGATACCCCCAACAGTCAGAAGCGCTGGTGCGAGCCAGCTGAGCTTCAAGGACAGGATCTGGATCAAAAGCGCGGATCCCAAATCGCCGCCAAGCACAACTGCCATTGACTGCACAAACGCAAGTGCGCCCGACCCCGCAAAGCCTGCCACCAGAAGGGTTACCGCGGCCGAACTTTGCAAAACAATCGCGAGGAAAACGCCAATGATCGCCAAACCGACGGGATGTTTGTGACGGGTCACTTGCCGTTGAAAAGACGCACCAAAGGTGCGCTCAATGCCGGTGCGAACTATGCGGACAGCAAACAAAAGCAGCATGGTCGCGCCAAAAAGTTCCAACAAAAACGAGACGATTATCATCGTGTTTTTCCGGTTTTCGAGTCCGGAACGACGACGACTTCTATTTCCCATTCGATAAGCTTTTGGTGGAAAATGCGATCCGGCAGTTTATCGATAAGAACCGCGGTGACATCTCTTGGTTTGCAGGCAATCAAAGGTGCGGATTGCCCGAATTTGGTGACATCTGTCACAACAAGAACGCGCCTTGCACGTTGTGTCACAGCCCGCGCCAAAGCCGCTTCTGCAGCGCTCGACAATAGGAACCCGGTTTCACAGTCAAAGCCATCAATGCTGATGACCGCGACGTCGATATTGAATCTTTCAACAAATTTTATGGTTTCAGGTCCGAAGGTCCCGTCTTCGACTTGATACAATGCGCCACCAGCCAAGAAGACCTGATTGTCATTGTTGTCCACCAAGGCTTGTGCAGCGTGAATTCCGTTCGTGACAACCGTGAGGTCACGGTGTGATCTTAAGCCGGTCGCCACATGTGCCGTCGTGCTTCCGACGTCTAGAAACACACAAGACCCGCTTGGTATCATACTGGCCGCTACCGCTGCAATTTGCCCCTTGGCTTTTGTCCGTATTTTTAGCCGAGACCCGACCGGATCAAGCGCTTCTGTGTTAGACAGATAGACACCACCATGCACGCGCTTAACCATTCCGGTTTTCGCCAGTACCTTAACCGTTCTGCGTATGGTTTCTTCGCTGACGCTTAGGACATCTGCAAGATGGGATGTGCGTGCAGACCCCCCCTGAGCTCTGAGAGTTTCAAGAAGTTCAACTTCTCTATGTGTCGCATGATTTTCAGTGTGGGGCATGAGCAATCCTCTCTTTTAATTGACGGGTTCAGGCCAAATTGTCCAGAGGATTCGTGCGAAAATATGTGTTTTTGTGGGCTAACAGACTATTTCAAAAGAATGACGACGCCAACCGCAACGACTGTTGCGGCGAGGATACGCCTTTTGATCGGGTGTTCCCCCATCACGAAGACCCCGATCAAAGCCGCAAATATGACAGAGGTTTCGCGCAACGCTGACACGACGCCGAGGGGCACCAGTGTTTTTGCATAAAGAACCAGCCCATACGCAAGTCCGGACATGATGCCGCCTGCAAGAGCCAGCAGAGATGTGCGCGTCCCAAAATGGATCAGCCGTTTGGGAAATCGAGCTAAGACGAAAAGCGGCACAAAAATTTCGGCGACAAACAGCCAGCCGATATAAGAAACGGGGCTGCCCGAAACCCGAATCCCGATCCCGTCGACGATCGAATAGGCCGCGATGAACATCGAGGTGATGACTGCGGCGACAATGGGGCGCGAAGACGTGTTTGTTTGCTTAAGCGCAAGGATCAAGATGCCAAACGAGACGACGATGATACCAACCCACGCCTGCACCGGCAGTATTTCAGCGGCCCAATACTGCGCCCCCAAAGCAATAAGAACCGGCGCAAGTCCACGTGCGATAGGGTAGATCAACGAAAGATCACCCAGTCGATAAGACACATTCAAGGCGTAGTAGTAGCCCCAGTGGATGACGGTTGATGCAATTATAAACGGCCACGCCTCTGGTGCCACCATCGGCAAGAACATAACAAGGATCGCGCCGGGGATGACATGCCCCATCGAGATGTATGCAAGTGCGGCAGCACGGTCGCGCGATCCTTTGACCAGCGCGTTCCACGTCGCATGCAGAAGGGCTGCAAACAGGACGATGGAAATGAGTCCGGTGCTCATTGAGCTGTTTCCTGTTTTACAAAAGTTGGTCAGATCCGCAAAAATGGCGGAGCCCCAGAGCTCCGCCAGTCAGGGTAAATCTAGGTCTATTCGACCCAAGGCAGTGAATACGTTTTGACATTCGTGAAGAATTTCATCGCTTCTGTTACGCCTTCTTTTACACCATTGCCGCTGTCTTTGATCCCACCAAAGGGGGACGTTTCAATGCGGTAGCCGGGTTGTTCCCAGATGTTACAAGTGCCGACGTCCAGGCCGTTAATATAAGAAATCGCACGGTGCAGATCGTTGGTACAAACACCCGATGACAGGCCAAACTCGGTCGAGTTGGAGATTGCCATGACCTCCTCATCATTGTCGGGCACACGCACGATTGGGATGATCGGACCAAAGGTCTCTTCCATCACCAGTTCACACCCATGTGGGACATAATCGATCACAATAGGCGGCAACAACGCGCCCTGACGACCAGGGTGATACAAAATTTTTGCACCTTGCTTTTCCGCATCCAGAACGCGGTTCTCGAACAGTTCGGCCGCCTTTGAGTGGATCACGCAGCCAAGTTCGGTTGCAGGGTCTTGCGGGTCACCAAACTTGATCTTCTTGGCTTTTTCCAGAACCAGCGGTACGAATCTATCGGCAACGCTTTCTTGCACCAAAATGCGTTTGATCGCGGTGCAGCGCTGACCGGAGTTACCAGTCGCACCTGCGACCGCGATGGTCGCTGCTTTTTCCAGATCGGCATCAGACAGATCGTTACAAATGATCAGCGGATCATTTCCACCCAGTTCAAGCGCCTGACGTTTATAACCAGCCTTGTCAGCGATAATCTTGCCGACAGGAACACCACCGGTGAAAGTGATGATGTCGATGTTTTCGTTTGTGATCATCTCGTCGCCGATATCCTGCGGCAGGCCCGTGACAACCTGAAACATCTCAGGGGGAAGGCCGGCTTCGTAAAGAATATCTGCTAGCGCAAGGCACGTCAGCGGCGTGAGTTCGGTTGGCTTGCAGACCATGCAATTGTTGGTGGCAATCGAGGGCGCAATTTTGTGGCTGACCATGTTCAGCGGGTGATTGAACGGCGTGATCGCCGAGATGGCCTTTACCGGCTCGCGCTTGGTGAAAATCTTGCGGGCTTTGCCGTTATGGGTCAAATCGCACGAAAAGATTTCGCCGTCATCGTTTAAAACCTGCGCCGCTGCAAAGTCATAAACATCTTGCGCTCGCTTGGTCTCGTAGATTGCATGCTGGTGACAAATCCCCAGCTCAAGCGTCAGCCATTTGGCGAGGTCTTTACGCTTCTCTCCGATAAGTCGGCCTGCTTTTTTCAAGATCTCGCTCCGCTCATAGCGGGTCAGCTTTGACTTGTAATTTGCAGCAATCTCGAACGCCTTGCGCGCGTGTTCCGCTGTGCCCGCAGGAACAGTGCCCACAACTTCGTCAGTGTAGGGATAAAGCACCTCGATGACGTTGTCGGTAAACACAACCTTACCGCCGATACGCATGCCTTCGTTACGAATTTCAATCTTTGTCATTTAGGGGTCTTTCGTTTTAAAGCGCCGCAGCGGTTATTGCATAAAAGAGCGCATCGAAGTTTCGCAGGACGGGTTTGCTTGGCAAATCAATTACGCGGTTTACGATGAAAGGCACCACTTGTTCTGTCAGGCCACCGTGGCTGCGCAGGGGTTCATTGAGCGCGGCCAAATCATGACGACTTTCAGATGTGCCGATGGTCATATTTTCCTTCGAGATCATGACAATATCGCCAATACGATCCGCAGGAAGTTCAAAACGCTCGACCGCCTCTTCCTTGGTGACAACCTCGAGGAGTTCTTCGCGGGCGGCCAGTCGCGCGATAATATCGCCACCATCTGTGCCTTCGGGCAGGTAAGCAGTGGCGAACCCGCCAAGCGCACCGTGGTGCACGACATAAGGGTCGGTGATCGGCAAAATAACACGCGCAGCAGCTTCACCAAGCCATTCGTCCAAGAGGTCTTGAACATAGATGACGGCAGGGTCGCCATTTGCGTCGTGCTTTGGCTTCATGCCGTGATCCGCCGTCACAACGATTGCTGCACCCATCGCGTCCAACTCAGTCAGGTATTTGTCGAACATTTCGTAAAACGATTTGGCTTGCGCGTCGTCAGGGGCATATTTGTGCTGCACATAGTCGGTCGTGGTCAGGTACATGACGTCTGGGCTCCACTCCTTGAGCAGCTTCACACCAGCGGCGAAGACAAATTCTGACAGCTCAGCCGAGTAGACCTCTGGTTGAGCCATTCCCAGCCATTTGCTCGCTGCGTCTTGTCCGTGAATGTCTTTGGTGGATGTGCCTGATTTTTCAGCTGAAAAGCAAACAGCGCGGTCTTCGTCAAATTTCAGACCCGCACCCAACAAGGCACGCAATTTGTCCTTGGCAGTGACAATCGCGACCCGTGCCCCAGCCTCATAGAACTTTGAGAAAACAGTGGGGGCCCGCAAGAACCGCACGTCGTTCATCATGACTTCTTCACCAGTGCCCGGTTCATACAAGTAGTTGCCGCAGATGCCGTGCACGATCGGCGGGCGTCCTGTCGCGATGGACAGATTGTTGGGGTTGGTGAAAGATGGAATGACCGAATGCGCCAAACGGTCTGTGCCAGTTTCGCGCATACGTTTCAGCGTTGGCATTAACCCATCGGCAATCGCCTTGGTCAGATACTCCGGCTCGCACCCATCAAGGCAGATAGCAATCGCGCAGGTTTTGGGGACAGGATATGTGCGATCGTTCGCGACAACGGGAGAAGAGATGGTCATTTTCGTTCCTTTATTGCCTAAGCAGTAAGTATTTTGCGTTCTTCAAGTGCCGCGGCGGGTGGCACCGCAGATAGAACACCCATATGAGTCAATGCATCACCGGCCGCTTTGACGACCTTATGCATAACGTGATCGTCCATCTGGCCAATGCAGCCGACACGGAAAGTATCAACCACGGTTAATTTGCCGGGGTAGATGATAAACCCCATTTCTTTCATCGCCTCGTAGAAACCCTTAAACGAGAACTTCGGATCAGCAGGGCAGAAGAAGGTAACGATGATCGGAGACTGCCAACGATCATCTAGCAGGGTTTCAAACCCAAGCGCGCGCATGCCGGACACCATTGTATCGCGGTTGCGGTGATAGCGTCCACCGCGACCCGCAACACCGCCTTCTGCTTTGTGCCCCTTAAGCGCCTCGATAAAGGCGGCCACCACATGGGTTGGCGGCGTAAATCTCCATTGGCCGGTTTTTTCCATCGCTGACCATTGGGCCTCGACGTCAAGTGATAGGGAATGGCTGTTGCCCTTAGCCGCGACAAGTTCATCCGTGCGGGCGATCACAAAACCAAAGCCTGGAACGCCTTCGATGCATTTGTTTGCCGAAGACACCATCGCTGCATACTTTACGGTCTCTGCCTCGAGCGGGATGGCGCCAAAGGCTGACATGCTGTCGATCAAAACCTTGCGTCCTGCTGCGTGGGCGGCATCGGCCAGTTCTTGGACAGGGTTCAGGATACCCGAACTTGTTTCACAGTGGATGATCAGGACATGGCTGATTGCCGCGTCTTGGCTTAGGATTTCCATAACTTCATCACCGCGTGGCGGCAGATAGTCGCCCTTGTCCAACAGATGATAGTTTCGCCCAATACATTTCAAAGTTGCCGCAGCCCGCAAGCCGTAGGCCCCATTGGCCAATACCAGTACTTTGCCGTCTTTGGGCACAAACGACCCTAACATTGCTTCGACACAATAGGACCCTGAACCCTGAATTGGCACGCAATCATACGCGTCAGAACCGGGCCCAATCAGGTCGAGCAATCGAGATCGCATATCCCGGGTCATTGCGCGAAAGTCATCATCCCAGCTGCCCCAATCTCGCAACATGGCTTCTTTCACTTCGTATGATGTCGTAAGCGGCCCCGGCGTCAAAAGGTAGGGTTCGCCTAGCTTTGGTTTCGGGATGGGAGAATTTTTCATCTGAGTGCTCCGCCGCTGGGGATATTTGACGTGAATTTGGACCAGCACGGTTCATATGTAAAATCCACAATGCTTATCTTTCGATAGATTTTTTTGATGGATTGAATGCGCTGAAATAGTCGGATTTCGCGGGGCAAAAACCGTGTCGTCCGCATGACCTGCGTTGACGTCTGTGCATGGCACAAAAGCAAAAGCATGGCTTTGAATCATACAAAAAGACATATATAAACAAAAGAAGACACACACAACGTTTGGCGCACAAGATGTTTTGCGCCTATTTGACCCTTGAACGCATATCGACTTGGCTGACGCTCGCTTGCATCAGTTGGCCAAGGGACAGACCAAAAGGACGGGATATTCATGGACGCCGCAACATTGTTTGAAGACGGCCATCATTTCGCTGAACTCGCAGCTGAACTGGCCAAAGGTTTTTTTTGTAAACCCATCGAGATTTCGTTCAAGCAAGATCAAAGCCCAGTGACCTTTGCAGATCAGAGCATCGAAAAACAGACACGCGCGGCGATCTTGGAAAAATATCCTGATCACAGCATTCTGGGCGAAGAATACGGAATTGATGGATCAGGTCAGGATAATTTGTGGGTTATCGATCCAATTGACGGAACGCGGTCTTTTTTGTCTGGCCACCCACTTTTTGGATTTCTGCTCGGGTATCTTGAGGCGGGCGACCCGAAACTTGGCATTATTGGTATGCCGGTATTGGGTGAGATTTACTGCGGGATTAAGGGAGCAGCGGCAACATGCAATGGCGCTGAAATCCACGTATCTACACAGACGAACCTTGCCGACGCCATTCTCTATGTGAACGAGGGCGAGAAAATCTATGATGCGCATCCGACCGTTTTTGCAAAGCTAATGCAAAGCGGACAAACGCGGCGGTTTGCATATGATTGCTATCCACACGCGCTTCTTGCGGCAGGGCATGTCGATGCTGTGGTCGACTATGATCTGAAGCCTTATGATTTTCTTGCACTTGGTCCGGTCGTCGAAGGGGCAGGGGGGATCATGACAACATGGACAGGGCAAAAACCTGATCTGACCTACGAAGGTCCGATCATCAGTGCCGCGACGCCAGAGCTGCACGCGCAATTGGTCGATCTCTTACAGCTTGAGTGTTAGGTCCAGACAGAGTATTATAGTTATACCTTAAATATAAATTTTTGTGATGGCTTTCCGACATGAGATATACGCAACTTCGTGCCTTTCATAGCGTTGCCCTTTACGGTGGGTTTTCGCGTGCGGCAGATAGATTGAACCAAACTCAGCCAGCGCTTTCTGATCAGGTCAAACGGTTAGAGCAGGCCCATGACACGCTTTTGTTTAGGCGCGAGAAACGAAACGTTTATTTGACAGAAGCTGGCGCGGGCCTGTTTAGGATGACTAAACAATTCTTCGAGATTGAAGATAGCATTGGCGAATACCTTGATCATTCAAGTGCTACCGTAACCGGGTCGCTGCGCATCGTGGCTGATTCAGCATTGCATGTGACCGATGCGATCAGCCATTTTCGTCAGAACAATCCCAAGGTTTTTGTGTCGATCAAAACCGGCAATACCAAAGAAGTGCTGGCCCGTTTGCGCAATTATGATGCCGAAATCGGTGTCGTTGGTAATATGCAGCCGGCGTCTGACTTCACTGCATTTGATATTGGGCGGGCCCCGATTATTGCCATTTCTGCCAAGAACTATCTCCCGAACGGCCGCACCGAGATCGCCTTTAAAGATCTGTCCAAATGGCCCTTGGTTTTTCGCGAAACGGGATCTCGGACGCGCTCAAATATTGAGGAGGCAGCGCAGGCAATGAAGGTCCCGATGAAACCAATCATCGAAGTGGATGGTCGCGAAGCGATGCGCGAAATCGTGGCATCGGGGGCGGGTATCGGCTTTGTCTCGCAAGCGGAACATAATCACGATGAACGCTTGCAGCCTATTAAGATTACCGGCATTGAATTGGAAATGGTCGAAACCCTTGTTATCCTAAAAATGCGCCGTGATTTGCCAATGATACGTACGTTCATGCGATCCGTGCGGGAGGTTGGCTAATATGTTCAAATGCAAGACACTTGAACAACGCAAGCGCATGAAAAGGGCAAATAATGTTAGCATCTGAGCGGCACGCAATCATTCTGGCCAAATCCAACGCAAAACAACTGTGTCGACGCGTGCCTTGACAGAACACCTTGGCGTCACACGCGAAACTGTACGCAAGGATATCGAGTAACTGGCCGAACGCGTCAAACTGCGACAGATCAGGGGTGGCGCGACACAAATTAGAGCCCAAGAAATCCCGATGGCAAGCCGGACCCAGTTAAACGCCAGCAGCAAGACCCGGATTGCGCTTGCCTTGGCGGCCCAAATTCCAGATGGATCTTCGTTGTTTCTTGATAACGGGTCATCCACCTTTGCTTTGGCGCAGGCGCTGCACGCTCGCATGGACCTGATGGTCTATACAAATGACTTTGCGATTGCCCAACAGATTGCACTAAACTGTCGTGAATTGATTATGTTGGGTGGCAAAGTCGACACCCAAGAAATGGCGACGATCGGCATCGAAACAACCGTACAGATCAGCCAATATCACGTTGATTTTGCAGTGGTAAGCGCAGGCGGGTTGTCTGCAAGAACGCTGTTAACGGATTTTAGCAAAGAGGCGGTCAGCTTTCGGACACAGATGCTTTTGAATGGGGGCACGCGATTTGTGATCGCGGATCATGCAAAATTTGGCGTTGTAGGGCAAATGGCGATGCCAACGCCGCCCAAGGGCACATGCATTATGATGGATCAACGCCTAGATCCCGAGGTTCTCAGCGCGATCACGCAAAACGGAATGATCTTTCAGATTACCGACTGATATTTCAACCATTGCATAATTTTGCAAAGTATTGAAATATTTTGTCAGTTCATAGCCTTTTGGAATCGTGCAATGTCAAAATCTTTTCCCCAACGTGCGCAATACGTCATCATCGGTGGCGGTATTGTCGGCTGTTCGGTGGCGTATCACCTCACAAAGATGGGGCATACGGATGTTGTGTTGCTGGAACAAGGACAGTTGAGCTGCGGTACAACATGGCATGCGGCGGGTCTTGTTGGGCAATTACGAAGCCAGCCAGCCATGACCAATCTGATCCGCTATTCAACACAGCTTTATGCGGATCTTGAGGCTGAAACAGGGTTGGCGACAGGTTGGATGCAGTGCGGGTCCGTCACTGTCGCACGCACTGATGACAGAATGACAATGCTGATGCGCACAGCCGCTGCCGCCCGTGCCCAGGGCGTCGAGGTGGATGTTCTGACCCCACAAGAGGCAGGCGATAAATGGCCAGTGATGCAAACTGGTGATCTGAAAGGCGGGATTTGGATGCCCGGAGACGGTAAGGCCAACCCGACCGATCTGACACAGTCTTTGGCAAGGGGTGCACGCAATGGCGGTGCGCGGGTTATTGAGGGCGTGAAAGTCACCGATATCACCACAAAGGATGGCGCTGTAACAGGGGTTGTAACGGATCACGGCACAATTGAAGCTCAAGTCGTTGTCAATTGTGCAGGTCAATGGGCCCGCGAGATTGGCAAGATGTGCGGTGTGAATGTCCCGCTTCATTCCGCCGAGCATATGTATATAGTGACCGAGCCAATGAAGGGAATTAAACTCGACCTTCCGGTTTTGCGCGACCCAGACGGTTATATCTATTTCAAAGAAGAAACCGGCGGGCTGGTGATGGGCGGGTTTGAACCTGAGGCAAAACCGTGGGGCATGGATGGCATCCCTGAAAAATTCCAATTCTCATTGTTGCCCGACGATTGGGACCAGTTTGAAATTCTTTTGAATAACGCGCTGATCCGTGTGCCGGATATGGAAACCGCAGGTGTTCGCAAATTCTACAATGGCCCCGAAAGCTTCACGCCTGACAACAACTATTTGCTAGGTGAAGCGCCAGAACTGGTAAATTTCTTTGTCGGCGCTGGCTTCAATTCGATGGGCATCGCAAGTGCCGGTGGTGCTGGGCGTGCGCTCGCTGAATGGATTGTGGAAGGTGAGGCGACGTCAGACCTGTTTGCCGTCGACATCCGCCGTTTTGCCGATTTTAACAACAATCCGAAGTGGTTGCACGACAGGGTGAAAGAAACCTTAGGCCTGCATTATGCAATGCCATGGCCGAACCGGGAATTGGACACAGCGCGCCCGTTCCGCCGTTCGCCGTTGTATGACCGATTGGCCGCGAAACGGTCAGTATTCGGATCAAAAATGGGCTGGGAAAGGGCAAATTGGTTCGCGCCCGAAGGCACAAAGGCAGACACCGAATATAGCTTTGGACGTCAAAATTGGCACGCGGCAGTGGCAGAAGAACACAAGGCGGTGCGTGAAGGCGTCGCCGTGTTCGACCAGACATCCTTTGCAAAGTTACTGGTGCAGGGGCGCGATGCCTGCACTGAACTCAACAGAATTTGTGCCGCGAATATCGACGTGCCGATTGGCAAAACTGTATACACGGGCCTGTTGAACAAACGCGGCGGATTTGAAAGCGACTTGACAGTCATCCGCACGAAGGTAGACACGTTTTTCATCATCACTGGCTCGGGGCAGGCGGTGCGCGATGCCGACTGGATTTCGCGCAATTTTGCACGCGGTGCCCATGTGTTCATGACCGATGTCACATCGGCGTGGTCTGTTCTGGCACTTATGGGGCCAAAATCCCGCGACGTGTTGGGCGCATTGACCAAATCCGATCTATCGAACGACAGCTTTCCCTTTGGCATCTGCAAAAGCATCGACCTTGGCTATGCCACCGTGATGGCAAACCGCATGACCTATGTGGGCGAGTTGGGTTGGGAGCTTATTGTTCCAACAGAATTTAGCGTTGGAGTTTATGACGATCTGATGCGGGTTGGTGCCGATCATGGTATCCGCGACGCGGGTTACTACGCGCTGGACGGTCTGCGGATCGAAAAAGGCTATCGCGCATGGAGCCGCGAGTTGACCCCTGACATCACGCCACTACATGCCGGTCTGGGCTTCGCGGTAGATTTTGACAAAGCAGGTGGGTTTATCGGAAAAGACGCGTTGCTTGCTGCGAAGGCTGATCCTGATCACCTGAACCGCCGCATTATCCAATTGGTGTTGAACGATGCCGATGCGCAGATTTGGGGCGGTGAGGCCGTGCTTTGCGACGGCGCTGAAGTCGGCGAGGTCCGGTCAGCGGGCTATGGGCATACCCTTGGCGCTGCGGTTGCATTGTGTGACGTCGAAGTTGGTCGCAAGATTGATCAGGCATTTATCGAGAGCCACAGTTTTGTCATTGATCTGGCGGGCCAACATATCAAAACTACCGCATATCTGCGCACGCCTTATGATCCAAAATCAGAACGGGTGCGCGCCTAGGATGCGTGAATTCCTTTAGCAAAATCTACAGGCACGCTGTTTGACGTCAGCGACGTTTTTAATTACGTCAGAGGCGATATTTGATCTGTTTCAGCGGTACCAAATAATATAATGGTCTATATGGTCTTGTCCAGTTTACGTTCCGGTCTCTGAATTGGCGTTGTCAGACAAACTTGACGGTTTCGAGGTCGGTCCGTATTTTGGTAGATGACAACATGTTCTCCCTTCAAATACTTCAAGAATTCACCTGAAATCATCCGATTGGCAGTGATGTATTACATACGTTACCCGCTGAGTTTCCGTCAGGTGGAAGACATCTTGCATGAACGTGGCATCGATATCTGTCACGAAACAGTTCGGTTTTGGGTTGAACGTTTTGGTGCAAAGTTTGCGGAAGAAATTCGAAAGAATAGGGCAGGGCACCACTCGAACTGGCAGTGGCACCTGGATGAAGTCTTTGTGAAAATAAATGGAGAACGCTTTTACCTTTGGCGTGCTGTTGATCATGAAGGCGAAGTTCTTGAATGCTTTGTTACAAAGCGCCGCAACAAGGCTGCAGCGAAGAAGTTCCTTATAAAAATAATGCGAAAGCACGGATCACCCAAGATCATCACGACAGACAAGCTGGCGTCTTATGGCGCGGCTTTTTGTGAGATTGGCGTTGTAGATCGTCAATTATGCGGCGGCCGGTCCAACAACAGATGTGAAAATTCACATCTGCCATTTCGACGACGAGAAAGGGCGATGCAGAAGTTTAAAAGTTGTGCAATGCTTCAGAAATTTACCAGTTATCACGCCCAGATATACAACCACTTCAATCACGAAAGACATCTAGAAAGCAGACAGACTTATAAGCAAAAACGCAGTGCCGCTCTCATAGAGTGGTTCAATTTCTGTGCCGCATGATGATTGACTTGAGGTGCTTTTTAAGGGTATTCAAATTTGTCTGACAACACCATTGTTCGACTTCGATTTTTCGAAATGCATGTGGAAATGTTTAGAATACTTGGCTATGGTCCGCCCAGTAGTTGATTTGCAGCTTGGAAGTTGCTGCTGGACCACAAACTTTGTTTGGTTCTGCTGAGGTGTCCATTCAGAATGGACACCTCAGCTACAAATACATTTCATATGGCCTACTTATTCCAAGCTACCAATCGCGAGATTTCCCACGTGTTTGACCCAATTCGTCAACATAAATTCGCCGAGCGCGATATTGAACCAAAGATCCTAGCCGTAGGCGAATAAAGACATCTTCGCTATATTTCCGATAGCGTGTTGATGCGTTTACTTCATTGTGAGGAACCAACTCAATCGTACCGTTGCCGTCGAACTTCATAACCTTGGCAATAACAGGTCCGAATTTGCTATCCCTCAGTTCTATTAGATCACCTTTGTGAAATCTTTGTATGAGTTTCGCAGCAGGATGTGGTTTCACAATTTCATCTAAATGCGCCTCAAAGACAGACACAATTTTTGTGGCGAAGCTGCCATCTGGCAACTTCCAAATCTCAAAACGATGATTGGATCCACTTGCGACGCCTTTATAAATCTCGCCATCGCGATCTGATAATGGAATGAGCGTCTTCTTTTCGATCAAACGCACCCGCCTAATGCCAAAGTAAGGGTTTTTTTCACCGTTAGGTAAGGTCATCGCCAGTGAGAATGTAATCAAAGCGTTGGTGAAATTTCGGCCAGTTTGATTTTTTGTTGCTTCTAACAAATGTTCACGCAGATGCTCATCCCGTAGGTTCACTCCACCAGAACTCTTTCGAATGTCACCAAGCGTTAAGGAAGCAAGTGACTTACGATGAACCACATTTCCATCTCGGGTAAATCCGTACGCAGTATCCTCGTGCAGTTTTCCAATTGTTTTAGAATTTTCCAGCCCGATAAAGCCCAACCCAGTTACACCATGGTCGGCTCTGTGCGAAACTATAATTGACCTAGCATGTTCATTTATCGCATTCGTGAATCCAAACCAGGGCTCGTCAACTGATTTTGGGGGAACAGATTTTCCTGCCTTTTCGTTTTGGGCTGACGCATAGCTTAGTTCAGCTATTGTTTTGGTGTCCGTGACTGCTGCAATCGTGGCATCAATGGTTTGAACACGATAATCAGTTTCTAAATTTTTTGGTGAATTAGAGGAATGGGTTCGAGCAAAAACTTCGTCAGTTTCCAATTTCCAACGGCGTTTCAAAAATCGATTAAGTTGCCCTTTACCTACGCTAATGTTCGATGCCGAAATCTGCTGATTACAAATTAAGGAAAGATACTGGTGAATAACCGTAGCGATATGTCCGTCAGGTTTTGAAAGCCTTTTGTGTAACGCATCTTCTTCAGCATACTTAGTCAGAGCATCGGGCGCAAAACGCCATCGTTTTTTGGCCGGCAATAGATCAAAGTTCGACTTGATGATCTGCCATCCTTCGGTGTTTCCCCATGCTTCAAAAGGAGACAAGTTTCCCTTTTGAATTGCGTATTCCTTGAGACAAATAACTCTGTTTGAATTATCGTCACTTAGAGTTCTAGAAAATGGAAGAATATGAGCAATCACACAACTTCCATCAAATATCATTTTCTTGGTAATCTCTTGTCCAGAAAACGGGCAAATGGCAATTTCCTGACCACTGAGTTGTTCTAACCATAGGCGTAGAAAAAGTCGATTTTTGCCCGACTGTTCTTCTCCCATCTCCTCAATCAACTCATTTAATTTGTTGAAGTCTTTATTGCGTTGGCTGGACGCGCTTGCGATGATTTTCTTTCTCGCCTCGGACCACCTAAGATCTTTTCCCAACTCAACAAAAATTTCGCACGGCGTGCCGTGCTTTTTAATGATAGAATTAACCAGCCGTCTAAGTTGGTTTAGAATGATATGAAATGAAGGGTTAGATACTCGTCCATGACGCGTGATCTCTTCGTCGACTTCTCGTTGGCTTCCTCCCAAAGTGATCCCTGGAAGAACTTTGCCATAATAGGGCAATTCTTGAAGTGAGCCCTTCGCATTGAGCCCCACCAGATCATAACCTATGTCAAGAATTGCATCGTCAAGCGATTGTACGCATGATTTCATCTGGTCGAATATCTGTGCCGTCGCAGTATTTCCAAAGGGTATATAGCCCTCAGGTAATTTGGCGTTTACGACATGATCAGCTGATATTCGATCCAAATCAAATTCATTACATAACCACTCAACAACATCCTCGTGCTCCATATCTTGCACATTTATGCATGCCTTCTCAACGATTTCCGATTGTTGTTGAAGCGTTAGTGTAAGCCAGGTGTCACCAAATCGCGCAACATCAGACATTTGCGATACTATGGGGTCTCTCATAATACTCAGCGTTGTCGTCTTAGCTGAGATTAATTTTTCACCTTTTTGCAACTTTATAATTTTGCCAAGTTTGTAGAAAGAAATTGTCTCGTTTTGCTTACTCATACCACCACGATCAAGAGCACTAATTATTTTGTCACGCTGCTCCAAATTTAGGGACTGAATGGACGAATTATTTAGTAGAATTTGCGAGTTGTTTACGGCTTCGTACAGATAAAGCCGTTGCGCCAATGGGTGAGAACGAGCCAGCTGATATTCAGACGTCAATCTGCAAAAACTTGGTTTTTCAGCTCCCTTATACCTTTGAAAAAAAATGATGGAATAGATCAAGTTTCTTAGTTCATCTGTCAACACCGTGGGATGAAACTTTGATTGGCTTGACCAAATTTGAAAAAATTCTTGCTCCAAATGTTTGCGTTCAGGAAAGAATTCAAAGCCTTCAATCTTACCATCGGCTGACATCATTCGTCTGGTACGAACTGCTTGCATTCTTGATAATTCCATCGACCTACACCGTCGAATATGAAGGAACTCACCATATGTTCGTGCGCCTACCGCAGCAATTTCTGTGTCTAATCTTTCGGACGCAACCTTGACGACTCCAGACTCGTTGCTTTTTACGTTACGATTTTTGCTAAACAGATATCCGCGCCGTTGATTTATATGTAGGAGAATTCGTGCAATCTGCTCGATCGGAATAGCTTCATCTAACGCTCGCGCGCGTAATTCGTATGGGTCAAGCTTTTCAAGCTCTTTTTGTGCTGCAGGTAATAATGGGAATATTCCTGAATCGCGAAGCGCAGTCTGCAATGCACTTCTGCGCCGCAGAAAACGCTCGCGCTTTCGACGTCGACGCCGCGCATCACGCCTTATTGCCCCTTTCGGCTCTCGCGTTTTCGGGTCACGGCCGTCGTGAAAAACCCTAACACCCCCATCAACAATCCCTGTGGGCATCCCATTAGAAACAGTTAAAACGCTCCATCCAATGGATGATAAACCTATCTTCAAGCCAATTCGCAAAGCAACCCCACAAAAACTGGATCATGTACGCATTCAAACCATATGCAATCAATCTAATTTACCCTTGTATCTTATAACAAGGTGTGGCCTGTATTCACTACAAAGTTGGTGGTCGAGCAGTTAACAAGCACTCGATTGCAACAAATTTAAGTGCAGGCTACGGCCTGCACTTTCATGTATATATTAGCTGACGTCTTTTAGATGTTGTTTAATTCTCTAAAAGGGTAACCAATAAAATTCGACGGCCAAGCCCATTTTGCTACGCTTCAATCCAAAGGTGACACGTAATGCAAAGTTCCATTATCCAAAAACTGTTTACCCTTTTAGCATTAATTAGTGAGGCAAAAAAACCGCTTACATTCTCAGAAATTGTTGAAAGGGCGTTGTCAGACAAACTTGACGGTTTTGCGGTCTGTCCGTATTTTGGTAGATGACAACATGTTCTCCCTTTAAATTCTTCAAGAATTCACCTGAAATCATCCGATTGGCAGTGATGTATTACATACGTTACCCGCTGAGTTTCCGTCAGGTGGAAGAAATCTTGCATGAACGTGGCATCGATATCTGTCACGAAACAGTTCGGTTTTGGTGGAGTTACCAAAAATAAAGGCTTCCCGTGGGAGAAAGGAAAGCCTTAGGTCGATTTCTGCTCGTTTCGACGGTGTTTTTGCCCGCCTTGTGCTATGAAAGTGATACTTTCCGAATGTTGGCAATAAATTTAATTCTGCGTGCGATAATAAGCATTTTTTTGCCTTTCGAAACAAATCTGAGCCGCCACTAAGTGAGGAAGCAAACAATCCTTCAAGCAAAAATGCACAACTGCTCTCGCGGAGTGGTTTCAAATCTGCGCTTCATAGATTTGTGTGATCGTGGTACTTTGAGACCTGTTAGACTTTGTCTGACAACACCTTTGTATGACAATGCCCTCAAGACAATGTAATCGCCAAGATCCCCAGCGCAACCAGGCCGGCCCAGACGATGCGATGCATAAAGTGCGGCTCGTTCAGGATGAACGCAGCGAGGATTACGGATACGGGGATAGACGCCTGACGAACTGCGCTGACTGTGG
>Ga0209137_1000599_pt1 | contig 37504 bp, 24 predicted proteins | sample SaaInl5LU_22_DNA_FD_184642 | JGI IMG/M metagenome (GOLD analysis project Ga0209137, IMG submission 184642) | Marine microbial communities from expanding oxygen minimum zones in the Saanich Inlet - ESP_105LU_22_DNA (SPAdes) (version 2) | ecosystem: Environmental > Aquatic > Marine > Intertidal... | reverse complement strand
CGCGCCGAAATCACCGACTTCTGGGCGATGGTATTCAACCCCTCGTCAGTCGACCGCCTGATGCACACCTGGATCGGCGCCTTCCTCGCAGGAGGATTCCTCGTGGTCAGTGTCCACGCTTGGTATCTGCTCAAGGGCAAGCACATTGAGATCAGTAAAACCGCCTTGAAAGTGGCGCTTCCTTTTGTCGCGATCGTCAGTTTGGCACAACTCGCTACGGGCCACAGCAGTGCGGAAGGAGTTGCGGAGAATCAACCGGCAAAATTGGCCGCGTTAGAGGGGCATTACCCGGATACCGCTGCTGCCGACATGTACCTTTTGGGCTGGGTCGATAATGAGACGCAAGAGATCAGTGGGATTGCCATTCCCGGTGGACTCAGTTTTTTGCTGGACTACGATTTTGAACATCCTGTCCCTGGTTTGAATGCCTTCCCTGAGGATGAGCGTCCTACCCAAGTAAATGCCGTGTTCCAATTCTACCACCTCATGGTCATCATCGGTATGACCCTGATCGGACTCTCTCTCTTGGCCGTATTCATGCTCTACCGTGGCAAACTTTGGAACCACAAACTCTTGCTCCGTGCTCTGGTCTTGAGTGCTTTACTTCCGCAGCTTGCGAACCAATTCGGCTGGTTCGCCGCAGAGATGGGACGCCAGCCTTGGGTCGTCTATGGACTTTTGAAAACTTCTGAAGCCTTTTCGCTCGCCGTGAGCGCGCAACAACTGAAATTTTCATTGGTGCTTTTCGCAGTTCTGTATTCTATTCTTTTCGCCCTATTTATCTATTTGCTGAATAAGAAAATTGTCCACGGACCGGACGACAAGAAGCTTCTAGATTACCGACCAAAACAAGCCGCAACCTCAGATTTTTACAGTAAATAATATGGATTATCAAGCGATATACACCCAAACCCTCTTCGGTTTAGATTATCCAACCCTCTGGTTTTTAGTCATCGGGGCCGTATTCACCGGCTACGCCATCTTAGACGGCTTCGATCTCGGTGCTGGCGCTCTGCATTTGTTCATCCGTAACCAAGACCACCGTCGCATCGCCTTAAACGCAGTAGGACCGGTGTGGGACGGCAATGAGGTCTGGCTCGTGATCGGCGGCGGAGCACTCTTCGCCGGTTTTCCGAACGTGTATGCATCCCTGTTCTCAGGACTCTACATTCCGTTCATGCTCTTTTTAGCTATGCTCATTTTCAGAGCCGTAAGTATCGAATTCCGTTCAAAGGAAAAGATGTTGTGGTGGCGAAAGATGTGGGATACGACCTATGCCATCAGCTCGGCCACTTTAGCACTCGCACTGGGTGCGGTGATGGGCAATGTGTTGCAGGGGATTCCTTTGAACGCTGCAGGCGATTATGTGGGCACCGGCTGGGATTTTATCAACCCGTATGCACTCATCGTGGGAGCAACAACATTGGCTCTGTTTATGATGCACGGTGCGCTGTATTTAGCGCTTAAAACAGAAGGTGATTTGAATGAATTTGTGGGCCTATGGGTCAAGCGTTCGATCATCGCATTTATCCTGTTTTTCCTCATGACCTCCGGATATACCTTGCTGTTTATGGACCATCTAGTGGTCCGATTAAAAGCATATCCCGTCTTCCTTTTACTTCCACTGATTGCCTTACTAAGCATCGCGAACATTCCTCGTTTAACCGTGAAGGGAAACTACACGATGGCCTTCGTATTTAGCTCTATTACAGTCAGTTTGCTTTTCGTTTTAAGCGCAGTGGGTTTGTATCCAGAGCTCTTGCGCAGTACGGTGGATTCCGCCTACAGTTTGGATGTCTACAACAGCGCTGCAAGTGAGAAAACTTTAGGCATCATGCTGCTTATGGCAAGTGTCGGGGCACCGCTCGTAGGATTGTACACATTCATTGTGTATAGATCCTTTAGAGGAACCGTTAAACTAGACGAACACTCCTACTAGAAGCGTTATATTTGTGTTATGCGCACAAATATCCTTCTCTTTTTAGCTTTATCCATAGGCAGTTCGGTCGATCTGTCTGCGACTACTTCAGATGCTACCGCGGTAGATACTGTCGCCGTAGTCACCTCGCAGGATTGGAGCCTATCACGAGCACCAGGTACGTTTGACCCGGCCGGTTGGTCCACAGCTGATATTCCTGCTTTAACGCGTGTTCAGGCGGTACGTATGGGCCTTCGCATCGATGAGTCGGTAGATGAGCGCTTTGATCCGATCCGGGGCAAGGCGGCCGCTGCAAAATATTATGGAGAACATTTCGACGCAGAGGCGTTGCCACAGCTTGTAGCGGTTGAAGGAGGAATGCTTCTTTCTGACATTGCAGATGCAGCGAAGGCACCTTTGCGCGTGCTGGAAAGTGCGAACCCACATCTGCGCCGCGATGTGTTGCCCCAGGGAGTGACCTTGTATGGTACTTCGGTGGAGCTGGAGGTAGAGCAGATGAAGGAATTGGCTCAGAAACAAGAGGAATACCAGACGGCGCTTGCGGTGCAGTACAACAAACGTCGTACGCAGGTCATGTCGTTCATGCCAGATCCGTCCAGCCATTCGGCAATCACTTACACGGTCCGCAGCGGCGATTATTTAGGACGTATCAGCAGTAAAACCGGGGCTTCGGTTGCGAATATTCAAAAATGGAACCGCATCAAAGGAAATACGATATACCCGGGTCAAAAGTTGACCGTTTGGGTACCAAAGAAATCGGAAAAGGCAGTAGCGCAGCGCGATGCTCCAAAGCCTGAAGAGGAAAAGGTGACGGCTGAAACCGCAGTGGCGACCGCTACTGAGCAACCTACAGATCAAGAAAGTTTTATCACCTACGAAGTAAAAGCAGGCGATACGCTCTGGGGCATCGCTCAGAAATTTCCTGGGGTGAGCGCGGATCAAATTCAAACTTGGAATAAGGTTGATGCGCTGATCAAAGCAGGGGAGAAGCTCAAAATCAATACCCAAACCATATCGGATTATTCACCGGATAAATACCCCAGTACGCTGTAATCCATGAACAAACCGGGTCATTTCTTCGGGTTCCTGGTCTCGCTAGGGATAGCGGTCTTTGGTTTGAGCCTTTTGTTGCCTTCGGGTAAGGCTGCGCTGGGTCCTTTTGAATTGGGTTATTACCATCCTAAAGATTTGCTGGGTCCGTTTTGGACGGGTGAACAGCCTGAAGCAACAAGCATCGAGAAAGGTGCTGATCCGCTCGGTCTGGATTCCATCGCCTTGGAAGGAGAAGTCGTCTTGGATTCGTCTGTGGTTGTCGAAGAGCGTGCCTTGGAACTTCCGGCGGAAAAAGCCCGATTAGCAGTGCCCGCTGCCGTTTTAGACACACTGATTCAGATCGTAGATGCACGCACTTTTGGTCCATATTTTGAGGCTTTAAAGGCACTTAAATCTGATCCTTCAGCGCAAGTTCGGGTTATCCATTATGGCGATTCGCAGCTCGAGGGCGACCGTATTACCATGAATCTTCGCGATCACTTGCAACAGAAATACGGCGGTTCAGGCTTTGGTTATGTATCCTTGAGTCCACTAGTAGCTCCATCATCTTTGAATATTAAAAGCGTCGAAGGACTTGCACGCAAAACGGTGTTTGGCCGTCGAGATACCTCCATTCACGATGGGAAATTCGGCCATCTGGCGTCTTTTTCGCAGCTCGAACCCAGCGCAGATAGCTCGGGCTACGGAGCGGAGGTGGATTTTGCAAAGCGGAATTGGGGCTATCGATTAGCGCGTGATTTCACGAAAGTGCGCATGCATCTCGAAGGCGCAGCGCCGGTGGAAGTAGCCGTCTATGTAGCGGATACGCTGTACGGTACTCGTGTCTTTCCTTCAGGGGAATGGACCCTTGGGGTAAATGTACCTGCGGTGAAGGCTTTTTCCATGCGCCTAAGCAGCGCGGCACCTGCTCGGATTTTTGGGATCAGCTTTGAGAGCCCATCGGGGGTTGCCGTCGATAATGTTGCCATGCGTGGTGCATCAGGAATGATGTTCACTAAGATCGATCCACTGCAGCTTCAAGAAGCCTTGCAACGCGAAGCATACAAGCTCATCATCATGCAGTTTGGAGGGAATGCCGTACCGTATTTACGCGACCAGGCGCACGCGAAACGCTTTGCACGAGCGGCAGGGCGTCAAGCGGGTTTTGTGCAACGGTTGTATCCGGATGCAGCAATGCTCTATATCGGTCCTTCAGATATGGCCTATAAAGAAGGGCTGAACATGCAAAGCTATCCGCTGATCAAAGACTTGAAATCTGCCATGCGCGAGGAAATGCTTTCTCGCGGGGTAGGGTATTGGGATTTGTACGATGTGATGGGCGGCGAAGGCTCCATGGTAGAGTGGGTGGAACAAGATCCAGCACTGGCTGTGAAAGACTACATCCATTTTACGCCGAAGGGGGCTTCCTGGGTAGGAAAGCGATTAGCTGCTGCACTGGAGGAACTTCAAAAAGAGTACGAGAGGGTACAAGAGGCGGATCGGGCGAAAGCAGAATTGGCCAAAAAGAAAGCGGCGGAGCAAGCGGCATTTACGCAAGCGACGGGCGGAATAAACGACACCACACATGAATAGAATACTCGCGATTTTTAGTGCAATACTGCTCAGTAGTGCCCTGATGGGACAGGATGAGATGGGGACGATTGCCTTGAAATATCCGTTTTTAGATACGAGCAAAAATCACTTGGAATTTTACGGAGAGCGCACGGGTATGGACCGGTTGTACGAGAAGCTTGACCGTGTCATCTTCGAGGGGCAGGGCAAGGTGAATATCGTGCATGTCGGCGGTTCACATGTACAAGGCGGAACCTTGTCTCATACCTTGCGCATGCACATGGGGCAGCTCGCACCGGAGTTAGGCGTGGAGCGTGGATTCTTATTTCCGCACCGTCTTGCCAATACGAACATGCCTCGCAACATTTATGTAAAAAAGATCGGAACCTGGGAAGGGTGCCGCAATAGCATTCCTCGCAACCAGTGTCCATGGGGGGTTAGTGGCATCGATGCGATCACACGAGATCCTGAGGCGGCTTTTATTTTGCAAAGTTTTGCCGATGGATCGAAGACCTATGGCTTTACCGAATTGCGTATTTTTGAGCACATGAGCACAAACACCATGTCTCCAGTGGTTCATCCCAAGCCCGACTCGAGCGCTTTGGATGAAAAGGCAGGAGTGCGTCGCTACTTTTACGCGGAGTCCCAAGATTCTGTATATGTCACGTTTGACCAGGGGAGTGGTGCGCCGCTCTATACCTTACAGGGGATTCAAATGGTGCGTGATGAGCCCGGAGTAGTCTATCATGCACTGGGAGTGAATGGTGCTTCTACCAAGAGCTTTTTACGCAGTGAAAATTTCATAGAGCAGGCGGCGTATTTGGCACCGGATCTTGTGATTTTTGGTTTGGGAATTAATGATGCCTATAAGCTGGATAGCGAGTGGCGACCGGAAGAATATAAAATGCGCTATGATACTTTAGTTCAGTGGTTTAGATCTGTTAACCCGGAGTGTGAGTTCATCTTCATGACGAACAATGATAGCTATTACAAACGCCGCGTGCCGAACGAACATGCGCTAGATGTCGTGCGTGAAATGAAGCGATTAAGTCGCGAGCACAATACAGGTTTTTGGGACCTGTTTGGAGTGATGGGCGGATTGAATTCTATCGCACTTTGGGAAGAGAACGGATTGGCAAAGTCGGACAAGGTTCACTTCACACGCAAAGGATATACCTTGAATTCTGATTTGCTCTTCTGGGCCTTTTGGGAGGATTATGAAAAACACCTGAAAAAGCTGGCGGACTGATGGATTGGAGTGTTGTACAGGGTTGGTTGACCTATAGCGAGAATTCCCCGTTGCTGTTTACGCAGCTGTATTTCTGGGTCTTCTTTGCACTGGTGATGGGAGGCTACAGTCTTGTATATAAGCACACCGCTCGCCGCAATGTGTTCCTGTTTTTGGTGTCCTTGTTCTTTTATTACAAGACCAGTGGATTTTACTTCATCATACTGATTTTCAGTACGGTAGTGGATTTTTTCATCGGTCGTGCGATTTTCAGGAACAAGGTGGACTGGCAGCGTCAATCCCTAGTGGCGCTAAGCGTCGTGGTGAATCTCTTCGTCCTCGGGTACTTTAAATACGCCTATTTCGTGGCCGATTTCCTCCACGAACTCACCGGCATCAACATCAAGGTGGTAAATTCCTTCGCCTTGTGGACCAATTCTGCCCTCGGGACCAATTTCATCTTCGAAAAAATCCTCCTGCCCGTTGGAATCTCCTTCTTCACCTTCCAGACCATTTCCTACAGTGTGGACATTTACCGGGGACACATCAAACCCGTCAAAAACATCCTCGACTTTGGCTTTTACGTCAGCTTCTTTCCGCAGCTCGTGGCAGGCCCCATCGTACGTGCCTCAGAATTTATCCCACAACTCTATGCGCCTTACCAGCTAACGAAGCAGCGCGCAGGCCTCGCCGTGTTTTGGATTCTGAACGGTCTATTGAAAAAGCTCTTTTTAGCCGACTACCTCGCAGTCCAATTCATCGATCGCGTCTTCGATAACCCGCAGCTCTACAGCGGATTCGAAACCCTCAGCGCCTTGTTCGGCTATTCGCTTCAGGTCTATGCAGACTTCTCCGGCTACACGGACGTTGCCATCGGTATTGCTATGCTTCTAGGATTTACGCTGCCTAAGAACTTCAACAGCCCCTATAAAGCATCGTCTGTGGCCGAATTTTGGCGCCGCTGGCATTTGTCGCTGTCTACTTGGCTGCGGGACTACCTCTACATTCCTCTGGGAGGAAATCGTGCGGGCTCACCTGCATCGTACATCATCGTATTCGCCTTCTTTGTGATGATTGCCCTTATTGTAGGCTCGCCGCTACTTACCGTCGCCCTGGGTGCCCTCTTTGCGCTTGGTTTTGTTGCGATGCGCTACTCGGCAGCAACTGCGCGCTGGGTCAACACGAACATTAACCTGATGCTGACCATGGTGCTCGGCGGATTGTGGCACGGAAGTTCCTGGAATTTTGTGACCTGGGGTACGTTGAATGGAGTAGGGTTGGTGGTCTACAAGAATTGGAAAAAAATCTCGCCTTGGAAAGACAAAACGCGCTGGTACAATCGTGCGATTGGTCTGGCGATCACCTTGAGCTTTATCACCTTCACGCGCGCTTGGTTCCGATCGCCTACTTGGGACGGTGCGATTGAGATTCTGGCCAAGATTCCCAACGATTTCGGCTGGTCGACCATCGGTGGTGTGCTTTCCGGGAATTGGAAATTCTTCCTAGTGCTGATCGTCGGTTATTTGATTCACTGGGTACCAAGTCGGTATAAAACCCAGCTGCAAGAGCGCGTGAGCAGCGCACCGTTGTGGGCACTCTTCCTGATGTCTTTGCTCTCCGTGGCGGTCATTTATCAGATATTGAGCGCTGAAGTTCAGCCGTTTATCTACTTTGCTTTTTAAGTCGAACTGACTATCTTCAAGCAAAGCCTAAACAACATGTCTTCAAAGATTAAACTCGCCGGAATCTTTTCCGTTCTCATCCTCGCCGTCGTTTTCTATCAAGCATTCAAAACGCCCGAAACATTAGACGGTCCCGTTCTAGTTCCCTTGTACGAAAGCACTGATAATATCAGCCTTCGCGGCTTGCATGCCACGGACGATTCTGTGGTGGTGGTAGGCGGCGGCAGTGGCGTGTTTGGCTTCAGTTTAGACGCCGGAATCCATTGGATTTTCACGCAGCTTCCTGGAGCTCCCGAGAGCCAATTTCGCTCCGTCTGGGCCTTCAATGATCATACCTTTCTCGCCGTGAGTGCCGGCGCACCCTCATACATTTACCGCACGGAGGACCGTGGACAGCATTGGTCCCGAGTGTTTAGCGATACGGCCAAAGCGACCTTCCTTGACGGGATAGTCTTCGCGAACGATTCCCTCGGCTGGGTCTACGGCGACCCCGTGGACAGTGCCTTCAAACTGCTTCGAACCCAGGACGGTGGCCAGAGCTGGCAGTCCTTGCCGGGACCTTCAGCGATCGACGGAGAAGCTAGTTTCGCAGCCTCAGGATCCGCCATCGCTTACCGCGATGGATTACTGACGATCGTTTCGGGCGGTACGGTGAGTCGTATGCACACCTCCTCGGACCAAGGCAACACTTGGGCAGCAGACTACCTCGAGCTCAAACAAGGACTGCCGAGCCAAGGCGCATTTGCACATGCCTGGGTTGGTGACAAACTCTTTATTGTCGGTGGAGATTACATGAACGATACGAGCACTTCGGCAACGGCTATGGTGATTGATCTAGCCACGGGCGATTTCGATGCTGCAACAAATACACGCCTTGAGACGTTACCTTACACCAGTGATGTGGTTGGGGATGGAACCTACACCTATTTTGCTGGAACCACCGGTGTTCGCGCGTTAGATTCGAACCTCGAAGTGATGGATACTGCGGCAATGCATGCGCTGACCTACAGCGGGAAGTACGTGTTTGCCAGTGGGCCTCATGGAAGAATTGGCCGAGTATACAACGGCGAGGTAGCGGGACTAAACGACCTAGTGAACCAAGTGAAAAGCGCTCAAAAAGCAGCCCTGAAACATGATTAAGGCAACGCCTAGAACGTATTCAAAAATTGCTACGGCGATGGGGTTTTCACCTATGGCTAAGGCGAACCTTGCAGAGGTGCATCGCATCGCTCAGCGCTGTGGCGCCCACCTGTATGTATTTCATATCGGTACGTGGACGGAGCAGTGTGAAACCACCTATCAGAATTTCCTTTCGGATCTCAGCATCGATCCCGCCCAGGTTACACGCGTTAGTAAGGCCGGAGATCCTAAAGTGATGCTCCTCGAGCTGTGCAGCGAATACCAGATCGACCTGTTGGCGCTCGGCGCCTTAGTGCGTGAGAACATGTTCAAAGTCTTTACCGTGAGTATTGCGCGCGATGTATGTCGCAAGGCGCAAGTAAGCCTATTGCTGTTGACCAGCTCCAAAGTAGAGGGGCGCTTGTGTGAACGCATCGTGGTGAATGGCGTAGACCATCCGAAAACGCCCGATACGATCGCCACTGCCGCTTGGCTGGCCACAAAACTGCAGAGTAAAGAACTCTTTGTGGTGGATGAGTTGAGTGAAAAGGAATTGGCTCGGCCAGATGATGATAAAGGAGTCCTAAAAGGGGCTCGCAAGCGCAAGCAGATGGAACGTGCGCAACACGACCGTCTCACTGCCGTTTTAGGATGCTGTGATTTACCTAATGCTTTGGATATCAAAGAACAACACGTTTTTGGAAAGCCCGGGTATACCATCGCACATTACGCAAAAGCGAAGAGAGCGGATCTGCTGGTTGTGAATTCTCCGGATACCAAACTGGGGCTGCTCGACCGTATATTTAAACACGATCTTGAATACATTCTCGCAGATTTACCGACCGATCTACTGATCGTACATACCACTAAAGCGCTGGTCAATGCATAAACCAACCAGTGGATTTAAGGGGTTTAAGGACAACTGGCAGTCCGACCTCAAGGCGGGATTTGTCGTCTCGCTCGTCGCGTTGCCCATCTCCATAGCACTCGCTCTAGCCTCCGGTGCTCCCGCGATAGCCGGGCTGATCTCGGCAGTGATTGGCGGTATTTTAGTCGCACACATCGGCGGTTCGTTTGTCACCATTACGGGTCCTGGGAACGGCTTAGCAGTCGTCACACTAGCAGCAATCACTACTTTGGGTGGAGGAGATATGCTGGCGGGTTATTACATGGCGCTTGGCGCGATCGTAGTGAGTGGGGGGCTCCTTGTATTGCTGGGTTCCGTGCGACTGGGAGTCTTAGCAGATTTATTTCCCACCTCCGCCGTACAAGGCATGCTGGCGGCGATCGGTGTGATAATTCTCGCAAAGCAAAGCCATACCATGATCGGTACGTTGCAACCCGAGTCTTCCGATCCAATTCCCTTACTCGTTGAATTTTTCAGTACGTTCGAGACGGTGGTATTGTGGTCCGATCCGGCGAGCATGCGCATCGCTGCAGTCGGATTGGGGAGCTTATTGTTTCTCATCCTGTTTTCCCGCATTCGTGTGGCTTGGATGCACATCATTCCCGCCCCGCTTTGGGTAGTGGTGCTTGCCGTAGCGGCACAAATGATCGGTACACGACTCACCGGTGAGAGCTTTTTCGCGCCGGAGTATTTGGTGCAAATCCCAGCGGACTGGATGTCTTCGTGGCGTATGCCGGACTTTTCAGGCATCACCGAAGGTCCTTTTTGGTCGGCGGCTATAGCTCTTACGTTCATCGCATCGATCGAAAGCCTGCTTTCAATCAAGGGCATGGACCGATTAGATCCCTACAAGCGCATGTCAAACGTCAACAAGGATTTGCGCGCGCTCGGAGTAGCCACAATCGTCTCAGGATTTTTAGGCGGTTTAAGCGTCGTTACGGTGATCGCACGAAGCAGTGTCAATGTGAGCAATGGTGCGAAAACACGTGCAGCCAATTTCTTTCACGGCGCCCTGATACTGGTCTTTATCCTGTTTTTGCGCACGTTATTAACGCAGATCCCACTTCCTGCACTGGCAGCCATCTTAGTCTTTACCGGCTACAAACTTTTAAATCCTAGCCAATTCTCCCGCATCGCAAGCATCGGCCTCGAACAGCTGTTCCTCTTTTTCTTCACCTTCTTCGCCACCCTGGTTTTCGGACTCATCGCAGGCATCGCCATTGGCATGTTCACCACGCTCCTGGTCCAATTTTTCCTCACCGGTGCCGGCTGGGACATTGTCCGCTACTTCTACCGTCCAAACACCCTACTTTTTGAGGAGGAGGACGGCAAATTTATCCTCAACATCAACTATTTCGCCAACTTCCTAAACTACCCACGGCTGAAGAGCAAACTAGACTCCGTGCCAGCGGGTTCTACACTCATCGCAGATTTCTCGAACGCTGCCTTCGTAGATCACACGGTCATGGAGCACCTTTCGGGCTACATCGAAACCTTCGAGCAAAAGGGCGGCCACATGGAGCTGGTCGGCCTTGACGATCTAGCGCCTTCTTCTACGCATCCACTCGGCGTACAATCCAAACGTCGCGGTACCCTGCAGGGCAGCTCGAAAGACATCGCTCTGAGTACAAAACAAGAAAAGCTCAGCAACTACGCCGTTCTCAACAGCATGCGCTTTACGGCATGGCCTACGCCAGACTGGGACCAGCGGGTCGGACAGTTTGCCTATTTCCGTTACCGCACGATCGACTACACGACCAACCTCATGGAGCACGAGTCGCTTGATCTCTTTGCGATCGAGGTGAATTCGCACAGCGGGGAGTTCATCATGAAGGACACGCAGCATCTAGCATGTGTCGTCTTGAACGTACCAAACGCCAACCTCCCAAGATTCGTGATGGACAAGGAGCGGATCTTTGAGCGACTTGCGCACTTCGCAGGTGTGCCCGACATCAGCTTAGGTCACGCAAAGTTTGACCAATTGTACGCGCTCAAAGGCAAGAACAAAAAGCGCATCCAGGAGTTCTTTACCCAGGAGTGCATCGGTTTTCTCGTGGAACATCCTGCCTTCCACATGGAGAGCAACGGCAAGGCCATTTTGATTTTCCACAAAGAACGCGTCGCAAGTGTGGCCGAGTTCAAATTGATGGTTAATTTTGCGCTTCAGTGGGCCGAACTCATGCAGTTCACCATCGAAAAGAACCCAACAATCACAGATAACAACGACCAACAGTTAAGAGAATGAGCAACGACTTAAAAACAACCGCACTCGAGAGCGTCCACCTGAACTTGGGCGCTAAAATGGTGCCCTTCGCAGGCTACAACATGCCTGTTCAATACAGTGGACTAAAGCTAGAGCACGCAGCCGTGCGCGAGGCGGTAGGCATGTTCGATGTCAGCCACATGGGCGAATTCTTCGTAGAAGGCCCGCAAGCTTTAGACTTCCTTCAAAAAGTCACTTCCAATGATGTGAGCAAGCTAGTTCCTGGAAAGATCCAGTACAGCTGCATGCCGAATGAAACCGGTGGTATCGTAGACGATCTTTTAGTCTACTGCTTCTCCGCAGAGCACTTCTTACTCGTGGTGAATGCTTCGAACATGGACAAGGATTGGAACCATTTGCAGCAGTACATCGGTGCTTTTGATGCGCAGCTACGCAACGAAAGTGATGACTACAGCCTACTCGCGGTTCAAGGCCCGAAAGCGGTAGAGACTTTACAGAAATTGACTCAAGAAGACCTTGGAGCGGTGAAATATTACAATTTCATTCTTGGAGAGATGGCCGGTGTTAAAAACGTCATCATCTCAGCAACGGGGTACACCGGAGCAGGCGGTTTCGAGCTGTATGTTCCTAATGCCGACGCTCAAGCGCTGTGGAATGCTGTGATGGAAGCAGGAGAGGAGTTCGGACTATTGCCAGCCGGTTTGGGTGCGCGCGATACCCTTCGTTTAGAGATGGGGATGGCTTTGTACGGAAACGACATCGACGACACAACGAGTCCGCTTGAGGCAGGCTTGGGTTGGATCACGAAGTTCACGAAGGATTTTGTGTCTAGCGAAACCTTTGCGGCACAGAAAGCGGCAGGGGTGACTCAGAAGCTTGTCGGTTTTGAAATGATCGATCGTGGGATTCCACGTAACGGCTACGAGATTGCAGATGCTGAGGGAACGATTATCGGTCGTGTGACTTCGGGTACAGCGAGTCCGTCTACTGGTAAGAACATCGGGATGGGCTATGTACCTGTAGCTTTCGCTTCAGAAGGCAGTGAGTTTTTCGTGGTGATTCGCAACAAGCAGATCAAAGCGAGCGTTGTGAAGCTTCCTTTTTACAAGAAGAGCTAATCCTCGCGGTATAGAGACAAAAAAAGGCCCTTTCGGGGCCTTTTTTTATGCTTGAATTTTGCGGGTGTGGGGACTAAAAAAAGGCAGCGCTGCTTTCCCCAGCACTGCCTTTAACCCAAATACAAACAGAGTGAACGGAAAGGTGTTTATGTCTTTTATAGCCCTAATTCAGCGGCGATCGCTTTGCCAGCCGGGTGGTGGGCGTAGCGCTCGAGGTATTCACTAACGCTGTAGGTGTACTCTTTACATCTGTTGTGGTTCAAACACTTTACTTCTCTCACCTGCTGTTGCTCTACATCTAAAAATACCTCGATGACACTTTCGGGATTATTGATGGTGTAGAGAGCGGTTGGGGTGATCGTAGTTGTGTTCGCGTCAGTCATAAAGATGTTTTGTTAATGTTCGTTTAGAAAAAAATATGTTTTATTATTTCCGAAGCAAAAATAAGGCGGTATTTTTAAACGAAACACAAATTGGACGAAAAATGTTGGAAAGAATTGAAAATACCTCTTGGCTAGGAGGGAATTCACACTGACCTTTGTGGACAACAACCTAACACTATGAAGCTCGATAAACTAGATAAGCAGATTCTCCAGTATTTGGTGAAAGACGCGCGTAAACCGTTCACGGAGATTGCGAAAGATCTCTTGGTGAGCCCGGGTACTATTCACGTTCGTGTGAAAAAGATGGAACAGATGGGAGTGATTAAAAGCACTTCGATCAGTGTAGATTACGACAAGCTGGGCTTTGGATTCATCGCCTATGTCGGTTTGTTTACTTCCCGGTCATTGACCTCGCCGGAAATCATCGAGAAGTTGCGTGAAATTCCTGAGGTGACCGTGGCGCACTTGGCCACAGGGAAATATGGGATTTTCTGTAAGATTCGCTGTAAAGATGCTTCCCATGCAAAGGACGTCATCTTTAGAATTAACGATGTGGAAGGCGTTGAGAATACCGAAAGTATGATTAGTTTGGAAGAGAGCATTAACTCGAACAGCGGTTTGCTCCAGCTTGTTATTAACGAAGAATAGGAGATTCCGGCGCAGCAGCGCTGAACTTAAATATAAAGGGCCCCATCTCGCAATGTTGAGATGGGGCCCTTTTCTGCTTAGGTAGCTAGGTTGGATGTTTAATAGTAGGCAGGACGGCGAACACCGGCGTAGTGCTTGGCCAAGCGAATCACCTGACGGCTGTATCCGTATTCGTTGTCGTACCAGACGTACAGCACCACAGAGCGTCCATCGGCGGAGATTTGAGTGGCATTCACGTCAAAAATACTTGGGCACGGATTTCCTACGATATCGCTTGAAACCAGCTCGCTCGAAGTGTTGTACTGGATTTGCTCCACGAGTGTACCGTTCAAAGCAGCATCTTTCATTTTTGCGTTCAATTCGTCCAGTGACGTCGGCTCCTCGAGCTGTAAATTCAAGATGGCCAATGATCCGTTCGGGACGGGTACGCGAATGGCACTAGAGGTCAATTTCTGACCCAAACCCGGGATGCATTTATCCACGGCTTTTCCGGCGCCCGTTTCAGTGATGACCATATTCATCGCAGCTGCGCGTCCTCTGCGGTATTTACTGTGCATGTTGTCCACAAGGTTCTGATCGTTCGTGTACGCGTGAATGGTTTCCAAGTGACCACGGTCGATACCGAAGGTGTCGTTCATCACTTTTAACACGGGGGAAATCGCATTCGTCGTACAGCTAGCAGCACTCACAATACGGTCCTTTTTGGTGTCGATGTCGTTTTGATTCACACCATGAACGATGTTTTTGATGCCCTTACCAGGTGCGGTCAAGAGCACACGATCAACGCCTTTGCCTTCGAGGTGTTTTGCCAGGGCAATGTCGTCACGGAAGGCCCCTGAGTTATCGATCAGGAGCGCATTTTCAATACCATAAGCGGTGTAGTCAGCTTCGGTGGGGTCCGGAGTTGGAATAAAATAGACGGGGCGGCCATTAATGATCAGCGCCAAGTTCTCTTCGTCGACTTTCACCGTACCTGGGAAATCCCCATGTACGCTGTCGATCTTGAGTAAAGAAGCACGTTTGTGCAAACTTGCGGCATCGATGCGACGAACGGCAACGGCACGAAGGCGCAGCTGTTTCCCGCTGCCTTCCTGAGCGACCAGTTCTCTAGCGAGCAAACGACCGATACGGCCGAATCCAAACAGCACCACATCTCTAGGTTGCTGCTTTACGGGCTTAAAGAACGTCGAGAGGTGATTAATAATGAATTCCTCTGGGCTCAGCTCTGTGCGCGTCCAGTCGTGGGTCAGGCGACCGATGTCAATTTTAGCGTACTCGATCGCCGTTTTCTTCAACGTAATCAGCATCTCGAGCGAATCATCAATGTTGATCGCTTTGCCGACGAAGTCTTTTGCATACTGGTGAAGTTCTAGGATTTGACTCGCACTTTGATCGATGAGTTTGTTGCGGAACATGACAATCTCGATGCCACGGTCGTAAAACAATTCATGAACACATGCACTAACGTCTACTGCCAGGCGCTCGTTGCGAATACGCGCATGGACTTTTTGGGAATACTCTTGTTGAGCAATCATCGTAGTAAAAGAATTTTTGGTGGTTCTATCCCTCTAAGTTAGTGAAGAATACTACCCTAAAACCAATTCATTTACAAACCCTAACTCCCTGAAATATATCCGTTTACTTCCGCGAATAGTCGTGTAAATTTTACACTTTCTAGAAGCCAATTTTCCTAAAACACCCTCCGAAATGCGACCAGTTTACCACTCAAAGGCAAAATAGTCGGCCTCGCCTTCGGGATTGAAGCCCTGAATCAGGACACCGTCGCCCGGATTGAATTGGCGAATGAGGCTCTCGAACTTCTCGACATTTTCGATATATATGTTGTTGAGTTTGACGATGATAAAGTCCTTGGGTATGCCGGCTTTTTGGAATCGGCCATCGAGGATGTTCTCTACACGAACCCCATAGCGTAAGCCCATGCGGCGTTTGTCCAACGTCGAGATATCGCTCAGTTCAGCGCCAAAGCTGCGTTTTATTTCTTCCTCACGCGTGAGCATTTCTGTGGTGCCCAGTTTGTTTTTGAGTAACAATTCAAACTGCTTGTTCGTGCCGTCCCTGTTCACCACCACATTCAAGCGCTCCCCTGGGCGGTGCTGTCCGATCACCTCTGTGAGGTCCGCGCCGGTGTTTACGGCTTTGCCTGAGATGTTGATCACCACGTCGCCTTTTTCGATCCCAGCTTCGTCCGCAGCCCCTTGTTCGATGACGTTCGCTACGTACACGCCGCTGTTCACTTCAAGATCCAATTCTGCCGCGAGGGCAGGGGTGACTTCGTTGTAGTTGATGCCCATGAAGGCGCGTTGCACTTGGCCAAATTCTTTTAAGTCGCCCACCACCTTAAGCACGAGGTTCACCGGAACGGCAAAGCTGTACCCTTCGAAGGAACCGCTTCGTGAGGAAATCGCAGTATTGATTCCCACCAAGGCACCTGAGGTATTTACCAAGGCGCCGCCCGAGTTGCCCGGATTCACTGCGGCGTCGGTTTGCAGGAAGCTTTCAATAGCACTCTGCTCGTCGATAATATTGATGTCGCGTCCCTTTGCGGAAATGATTCCTGCAGTGACTGTGCTAGTTAAGTTGAAGGGGTTTCCGACCGCGAGGACCCATTGCCCGAGGCGGACTTGGTCAGAATTGGCCACTGTAACCTTTTTCAAACCTGAGGCATCAATCTTCAATAACGCAATGTCAGTCGTAGGATCCGTACCCACGAGCGTCGCCGAATACTCGTCATTATTCGCCGTAGTCACCGTGATTTCCTTCGCATCCTTAATCACGTGATTGTTCGTGACGATGTAGCCGTCTTCGCTAAGTATCACACCCGAACCCGAACCTTGAACCTCGTAACGCTGCGGGGTAGATGGACGTCCGAAGAACAGATCGTTAAAGGGATTGTACACATTCTGCACCCGTTCCGCGGTCGTTTTGACGTGCACTACTGCCTCCACCGTACGTTCAGCTGCTTCCACGAAATCTGTCGGAATCGCCGCTCCACCCGCGGGCATCGTATTCGCGGTTTGCATAGCCTGGGCATTGGCCTGTTTTTCGATCACCACCGTTTTTCCTGTAAGCCCTAAAGACTGGGCTCCGGCAAGGGCAGCGATGCCTCCCACTAGTGCGAAAGCTAAGGGTAATGCGAAAGTTTTTAGTGTATGTTTCATCTATGCCGTATTTTTAATTTTACTGGTAAGAAGATATTCAAATCTCACGCCAAACCGGTGCGCATTGTACACGGTAGCTCCTAACTTTAACGCCTTTTAACACCAAAGCCAGCATGAAGCACTTGACTTTTTACAAATACCAGGGTGCAGGGAACGATTTCATCCTCTTTGACGCTAGAGATGGTTTTCCAGAGGTGTCAAACCAGCAGATGGCCGCTTGGTGTGACCGTCATTTTGGCATCGGAGCCGACGGCGTAATGCTCCTTTTACCGCCTTCTCATCCCGGTGACCAATTTTACATGCAATACCACAACGCCGACGGAAACCAGAGCACCATGTGTGGCAATGGTGGTCGCTGCATCGCAAGATTTGCCGCAGATCTCGGCATTTGCAGTTCTTCAGCGGCATTCCATGCGATTGACGGACCGCATTGGGCAGAGATTCGCCCTGAATCCGTCACCTTGGGGATGATCGACGCCCCAGCCGTTATAGAGCGCCAAGGCGGTTATTTTGTCAACACCGGCTCACCGCATCATGTAGAACAAACGCCCTTCATGAAAGACTTTGTATCCACAGCGCGCGCCAAACGTCACGCCTACGGCCCCGAAGGAAGTAATATCAACCACATCGAGCTTCGCGGCCCACAATCGTTAGCCATACGCACCTTTGAGCGCGGGGTAGAAGACGAGACCTTAGCTTGCGGAACGGGTGCCGTTGCAGCAGCGATGGTTGCGGTCGCCCAAGGTTGGGTGGCAGCACCTCCCGTTCAGATTGCAGCGCAAGGAGGTGATCTAGAGGTGAGTTTTGAAGGCAGCGGACCCTTCACTTCCGTGTGGTTGAAAGGCCCCGCAGAATTTGTATTTAAAGGTACGCTCGAGTTATGATCCCCGTCCCAGACATCGGCCTACTCCGAGCACCGGAGGGCAGCGACCTGGACTGGTTGCATGGCTTAGAGAACAATTCCAAACTCTGGTACCTCGGTTTCTCCAAGGAGCCGTTCAATACAGAGGTCTTGAAAAACTACCTCGACCAGCAGCCCGGTTCACTCTTAAGAGACGGACAGCTGCGTTTGATTCTATCGCACGAAGGTCAGCCCGTAGGTGCTTTGGACCTCTACGACTATGATCCATTCGCACGAAAAGCGGGTGTGGGCATCGTGCTAGATGCTGCCCATCACGGTAAAGGTTGGTCCAAGGTTGCCTTGACAGCTTTCGAGTCTTATGTGTTCGGCACCTTAGGCTTGCGCAGTGTGTATGCCATGGTTCCTTCTCAAAATGCCCCTTCGATCGGACTGTTTGAGGGTTTAGGCTATCAAAAAATAGGTGAATTAAAAGACTGGGTATTGCACCATGGCGCGTTTGAAAGTGCGGTGCTCTACCAAAAAGTATACGTATGAAAAAAGTAATGTTGTTGATCGTCGGAGTGGTTATTCCTGCCGGCCTGATCTATGCCGTTTGGGTGGGGTTCGGTGTATTGTTTGAGCCGAATGTACATTTGGAATTGGCTCCTTATGAGTTGTACATCGAAGATTCGACAACGACTGCCTCCGTTTACGAGCAGCTGGTAAAAGATGAGGTCTTGATTTGTCCGGAAGGATTGCCCCTTTTGGCGCAGCGTAAGGCCCTAGAATGGCCACGCCCTGGTCATTATGTCATCACGGAGGACATGTCCAGTAACAGTATCGTGAACATGTTAAAGGCAGGACTTCAAACTCCTGTGAAGGTGAATTTTAATAGCGCTTCGACGCTGGAGGAAGTGGCTGAAAAGTTGAGTGAACAGTTGATGGTGAAAGCTCCAGCATTGCTTGAAGCATTAAAGGCGCCCATGACAGGGTGGGAGGGACCGCTCGCGTTGGGGGCGTATCTGCCGGATACCTATGAGTTTTATTGGAATGCATCTGCCGGAAGTGTGGCAGAAAAGCTCTACCAGAATACGATTTCCTTCTGGACTCCCGCTCGTGTAAAGCAAGCGGCCGCTTTGGGCTTAACTCCGGGCGAAGTCAGTACATTGGCTTCCATCGTGATGAAGGAGAGTAGTAAAGCGGATGACCGCCCGAATGTGGCTCGATTGTATCTGAACCGCTTAGATAAAGGCATGAAACTTCAAGCCGATCCTACGGTGATTTTTGCGATGAAGCGCATCGACCCTACTGTAGAAGTACGCCGCGTGTTGCGTAAGGACTTGAAGATTGAAGATCCGTACAATACCTATCACGTGAAAGGATTGCCACCCGGGCCGATCTGTGTTCCTGAGAAAGCAGCTTTACTCGCTGTTTTGAACGCGCCCGAGCACGACTATTTGTACATGTGCGCGAATCCAGAGAATCTGGGATATCACGCATTTGCCTCGAACTATGCCGGCCATCTGGTTAACCAGCGCAAGTGGGTCAACTATCTGAACAAGCGTAAGATTTACAGGTAATAAAAAGCCACGAAACTTTGTTGTTTCGTGGTTTTTTAGTGTGTCTAAGCTAATGGTAGCGCTACATTTCGAAAGACCACTTGCCCGTCGAAGACGTCGAGTAATAGGACATCATCGTTGTTTACTTTTCCGGCAATGATGTCCGTGTTAGCGAGCTTTCGCTGTCACACTAGCATAGTCTATAAAAAAACACCCCCGCTGCTCCAGAAGGAGGTAGCGAGGGTGAAAAAAAAGAGGTGAGGTACTGACCTTACTCTACGATGAGTCGTTGCACGTCAGTTCCTGAAGGCGTTAATGTCTCCACGAGGTACATACCGGCGGCCCATCCTTCTGTGGCGATAGGGAAGGTCGTTATGCCTTCTTCGCCATGAACGTTCTGAACCGTCATGATTTGTCCTTGCGTATTGCGAACAGTGATCATTACATCTGCGCTTTGCTGGAAAGCGATCGGCAACTGTGTAATTCCGCTGGTCGGGTTAGGGTGGAGGTGACCTACACCGATCATCGTTTCTAGTTCATCTTGACCTACTACGAAGACTTTGTTTAGATCGTCGCTTTCGTAGAAACAGAAATCATCGATCGCCCAACCTGAGGCGTGTACCGTTTCATCAGAAGCGAAGCGGAATCTGAATACAGCTCTTCTAGCGGTATCTACACTGAGGTTGATCGAAGCAGGAATCCATCCGTTGCTCACACCGGTCCAACCTGGATTGTACACGTCCAATGCGGTTACAAAGTTCGTGTTGAACCACGTTGCTCCGAACAGGTTCGTTCCGATTGTTGACCAAGTAATACCACCGTCAAAGGTTACATCTACAGTCCCACCATCGTGGTACAGCTCTGTAGAGAACTGATGCATGAATTCGTACGTGTACACCTGTCCAGAGTCGATCTCGAATACCGGAGTAAATAGCGATGAGCTATCTCGTCTCTTGTAGTTTCCATCAAGATTCGTAACCCATGCGTTCGCTCCAGAGTTTGCTGCTACGATCGGCGCTGAAGATGGCGTACCAACTTCCCAAGCGGTTAAACCGTCGCGTTCGAAAGTGTTTAGAGTTACCCAAGGACTTACAGACGGATCATCAAAGTTGTTACAGTACGAGCTGTCTTGCGACATGACAATCTTATCAAGTACAATGATGGTCTTACACAGTACATCATCCGTCGTCAAATTATCCGGCTTGTTGTCCGGTAAAGAGGTACGTACACACACGTTATAGGGTCCACTCGAAGGGTTGACCCACGGTGCAGTGAATTCGTAAGGCGCGCTTCTACGCGGGATGAGTGGTGGATCGAAGAGTACTTTCTCAGGAGTAGACCAAGTCGTACCACCGTCCGTAGAGTATTCGACCATACAGCTGTCCAAGACTTTGGCACCCGTGTTGCGAATGAAGGTTCTTAGATTGTTGTTTTGATCTGGAATAGGCAAGTATTCTACCGTTTCGATTTTCACCGGAGCAGCGCTGTTCTGTGGCGGAATGTATACCTCCACTTTACCGATGTTCCATCCGTCTTTGTTACCACTTACCGTTTCCATTTTTCCACGGATGATCAGTGGAGCAGAGCTACCGAACATGAAGCTGAGCGGCCATACACTGGTCGTTTGGCCGATGTTTCCGATCCATGCATCGCCGACCGCACTAGAACCGGTGTTGTACCAGCTTGTGGAAACGATGTCTTGTGGATCCCAGTAACCTAGTTTGTTCCAGCTACCACCTTGTAGCAATTCTAATAGGGCGTAATCTCCTGTGTTCAGGTCGATGTCATGCGTAATGCGGAGTTCTGCACCAGCGATGGTATCGAAGTCCGTAAAGCGTGGGAAGAACACATATTCAGTCAAGTTTGCAGGAACATTGGCATTCGGGTTGGTACCGATACCGTTTGTTCCACCAAGTGCCGTAATCGTACCGTGTTCGAAAAGGTTCAAATCACCGGAGAAGAAGAAGCCAGTGCTGTCCCCGTTAGTACACGTCGAGAAGTCTTCGACAAACCCGTTCTGGATTGGCGTTTCTGGCCATCCGTAGGATTTGCGGTAAGCAGTATCGTTCCATGTATTGTTGTCGCCTGCTTTCCCAGTCCACGCTTCTACTTCGAAGGTACCGGTAGGCCATGCAACGGTGTTGGTGATATCGGTGGCAGTTCCAGAAGCTCCTGGAGCTACCGAAGAAGTATGGTTGAATGTATAGGTCGTACTCACACCAGCATTAGGACCACAAGTAGGTGTAACCGTGTAGCTGATCGGAATGCTGTTTTGCGTAGCGCTACCGTAGTTGCGTACCTCGAAACTTGCGCGCTTGCCAGCAGGGCCAGCAACAAGGTTCACACGAGCACCTGGTGCTACAATGTAGTCAATACCAAGGTCAACCGTAGGCTGGTCCATGATAACGATGTCATCGATACCGATATCGGCTGCAATACCATTACCAGATTTTTGTGCGATGAAGCGCAGTTTGATCAGGTTACCGGCTTGAGCGCTAAGATCTACTTCATAGGTTTCCCAAGCGTCTTTTTCATCTGTAAGTTTTGTGATGTAAGGAGGCATCGGGTTGCTCCAAGTATTTTCACCAGCCTTTATCCACTGTACTCTGATGGCACCGATGTCGGTTCCGTACATGTGGTGTTTGAACTGAAGTACTGGATTTGTCATCCCAGCAAGGTCTAAACATCTAGAGATGAGCAGGGCAGAGGTAGGTGCACTACCGTAGTCACCTTCCGTAACGAGGTAATTTCCTTGCTTGCTGTGATCGGAAAGTGGTCCGGAACCTACTGTAGGAGTCCATCCTGTACCTACCATAAAGGCAAACTCACCACTGTTACCAGCAGGACGCGCCTCAAACAGGTCGTTCGAGAATGTACCTGGGTTGATCGGTGTATTGTTACCGGGTGTAGTAGTTGCCGGATCGTCAAAGTCCTCTACATATGGGAAGGAAGTGAACGGCTCTTCGTGAATGATGCGGAAAGGACCGATCGTATCGTTTTCGTTGATGCTGTCTAAAGGTTGATCCGCGTAGACTTTGATCAGGTAATCGCCGTAACCGCTTAAATCAGGACCGGTAACGAAAGTGTGGGCTGCGGAATCTCCTAGAGCTACACTTTTATAATTGATCCATTCAGAGTGCATCGAATTTGAAATGGCACCCGTAAGATCTGTGTATTCGTACGACCAAGTCACGCGAATACTGTCTAAGGTGTTACAACCGTTATTTTGGACCCAAAGATCCATGAGCTCATTGTTGCTGTACGAACAGTAGCCGTTTTGAGGGTTGAACACGTCACGAAGCGCTACATCTACAGGAGTAGGTTCGTACACGCGAATGTTATCTACTGCGATATCACCGTTTACAGAGTTGTCACGGTTTGCTGTAAAGCGCAGGCGAACATATTTACCTGCAAAGGCGCCCAAGTTGGTCGAGAAGGTCTTCCAAGGATCTTGCGCTTTGGTCTGCTGCGCGCCGTTGATTTTCAGAATAGAAACAAGACTCGAGCTGTTGAAACCGGTATCTACAAATACTTCCAAGTAGTCGATGTGTGCACCGAACATGTGGTAGTCGAACTCTAGTAACGAACACGTACTGTTGCGAAGGTCGATACACGGCGTAAAGAAGTGGGTTTTGTCGTTGGTAGAACCTTGGTCCGCTTCTGTGTAGATGTAGCGACCGGTACCAGTGGTAGAGTTATCTCCTGTGGGTCCACTTTGAGCGGTAGAGGTCGTACCAGAACGGATCGACCAAGCGTATCCACTAGAGGTTTGGGTAGGAAGTACCTTGTAGCTCTGTCCGTTTGGAGGGTTTGTAGTAGGGAAGGTTCCACGGTGAGATGTTCCCGAAGTTCCGTTACCCGTTCCTGCAATCCAATACACGTTGTCATCGAAGTCTTGATCGTATGGCGGGATGGCACTGTACGGGAATGAAGTTTGCGTGGTTACTCCACAGATTGCTGGTAAAGAAGGATCTCTCCAGAACTTGTACGAAGTTTGTGGAGCACTCTCGATAGGGTCTCTCACTACGTTTGGACATGCACAGTCAAACACACGTACGTACCATTCGATGGTGTCATTTACGTCGATATTTCCCCAGGTATAGGAGTAGTTTGAAGTGACAGGACATGAAGAGCCGATCGCTGAAGTCATCAAGGAATCTGTCCAAGTACCCCAGGTACCTGCTGAAACATCAAAGCGACGGAAGTATAAACGAACGCTGTCGATACCTACGTTATCTGAGGCTTTCAAGCGAACATCTTGCGTTGGCATGTAGCGTGCACCGATCGGTTTCGAAGGTGCTGGAACGTTTACATAATCTAAGGTAGGTGGCTCTAGCTCACAAGGCGCAATCTCAACCATCAAGTTGTCTACGAACCATCCTGCAAGTGCAGCTGGCGAAGGCGTTCCAGACTTGTTGGACATGACAAAACGGATCATACAGTCGTCATAACCGTCTTGTGAAAGCGTTGAATCATACGTTCCTAGGTAGCTGCTTAGGTCGAAGGTTTCACGTGCCCACCAAGCGCTAGTTGGCGTTGTACCTGTATTGTTATTCCCGATGGTCGGACCGTTCCAGAAGGGGGATTGAATGGCAGAAGGATAGGCCAATTCGTTGAACCAACCCTGCGCACCAAACTGAGGCGAGTTTCCTTGGTAGTGTGTACCCGTGAGATTGACCCAAGTAGTGCCACTATCGCGACTCATCTGAATGAAGCCTTTTTGGATGTAGCGGATTTTACAAATTTGATCAAACGTGAACCTTACGTTCGTGTTTCCCACTGTCGAGAACGCATCGGTCTCGAAGATGATGGAATCGTTTGAATAGATTTGGGTATGGAACGAGTGCGTACCTGTAGTCGATAGATAGTTGGTATCGTTCCAAGATCTCGTTGCATTGGCAGCATCGGTATTGTAGTTCGCACCGATGGAATCTGCACCTAAAACTCCGTCGAAGTTCTCAGTATAGACCGTATCGATAGGGGGAGCAAACTGTCCGAAAACCGTAGGTGCGGCAATAACAACAAATAGTGCAGCTAGTAAGCTTTTCTTCATCTTAACGCGTTTGTGTTAACCTAAAAATAGGATAGTTACAAATATATAAAAATGGAGATGCGCCCGACTTGCGGTTGATGAAAAGTCCTAAAGAATGAGTGTGTGAGAGCTCGTGTTCGAAAAGTGCTATTTCACATTGAAATAGAAGACTCGATTTCCTTCCAGGTACAATTCTAATAAATCATCCCGTTCTACCTTGCCTACTCCGGCTGGAGTACCAGTGAAAATAAGGTCTCCCGTCTTTAAGGTGAAGTATTTTGAGACGTGGGAGATCAACGCGTCTACTTTGAAGAGCATATTCGCTGAGTGCCCTTTTTGCACGGTATTACCGTTAATATCGAGGTGGAAATGAAGGTCTTGCACGTTTCCGCCGAGCGTATCAATGGGGAAAAAACGAGAAACGGCAGCTGAGCCGTCGAAGGCTTTTGCTTTTTCCCAGGGCAATCCTTTCTCTTTGCAGCGCGCTTGAACATCTCTTGCCGTGAAGTCGATTCCTAAGCCTATTTCGCTGTAGTATTTGTGGGCAAAACGCGGCTCGATGTGTTTTCCTAATCGGTTTATTTTAACGACCAATTCTACTTCGTGATGCACTTCATTGCTGTGCTCCGGGATAAAGAACGGGTGTTTTTTGAGCAATAGGGCAGTCTCAGGTTTTAAGAACACCACCGGCTCTTCAGGAATAGGGTTGTTGAGCTCTTCCGCGTGTTTGGCGTAGTTTCTACCGATGCAAATGATTTTCATGTGCGCGTCCTTTTATTATTTGCCAAATTCTTTGAGTCGAATGCTCGTCAGTACTTTTTTCGTGTAGAGCGGGAAGTCTGCGTTTTGGATCCAGCTGAAGTACCCCGGGTTGGTTTCCAAGACGCTTTTTACGGTTTGACCTCGGTATTTACCGAAGGTGAAGATTTCGCGTCCTTCGTCATTGAAGGCGATGAAACCGGCGAAATCGGCCACTTTTTGACGGTTGGAAAAGTCGGCTAGGAAGTTCATGTCGTTTTCTAACTCATCGTACTTAGCGATCTGAGCTTTAAGCACTTCGTAGGTTGCTAAAACGTCAGCTTCGGCGCTGTGAGCGTTCTCTAAACTCTCGTTGCAGTAAAACTTGTATGCAGCGCTGAGAGTACGCTGTTCCATGCGGTGGAAAATATTTTGTACATCGACCGCGCGACGTTTACCCATCTCAAAGTCGATCCCTGCACGCAGAAATTCCTCTGCCAAAAGGGGAATGTCAAATTTATTGCTGTTGAAACCGGCCAAATCACTGTCAGCGATCAGCGCGTGTACAGTCGGGGCCAATTCCTTAAAAATCGGCTCGTCTTGAACGTCTTTGTCGTAGACGCCGTGTACCTGTGAAGCGCCCAATGGAATAGGAACGGTAGGGTTGACACGCCAAGTATGCGTTTCTTCTTTGCCGTCTGGATGCACTTTGTGTACGCAGATCTCTACGATGCGGTCAGAAGTTACATTTACCCCAGTGGTTTCAAGGTCGAAAAAGCACATGGGACGGGTAAGTTGAAGTTGCATAATGATGGGTGTTGTAAGTATGGTTTTGAAGTAAAAAAAGACCGCCCGAAGGCGGCCTTTAAATATAGAAAAAGAATTGGTCCCGGAGGATTAGATTTCTCTGTTTGGATCCCAAGCTTCTAGGTATTCAGCTACGCGTTTCACGAACATTCCACCTAGAGCACCGTCTACAACACGGTGGTCGTAACTGTGACTGAGGAACATTTTGTGACGCACTGCAATCATATCGCCTTCCGGAGTTTCCACCACAGCTGGTTTTTTCACAATCGCTCCTGCAGCCATAATGGCTACTTGCGGTTGGTTGATGATCGGTGTACCGAGAACATTGCCGAAGGTACCTACATTCGTGAGGGTGTAGGTACCACCAGAAACTTCGTCCGGTTTCAAGGCGTTGTTACGTGCACGATTTGCGAGGTCGTTCACAGCTTTGGTTAGACCTAATAAGCTCAGTGAGTCCGCATTTTTCACCACAGGAACGATCAGGTTCCCCGAAGGTAGTGCTGCCGCCATCCCCACGTTAATGTTGTTGTGCTTGATGATGGTAGAACCTTGAACACTTACGTTGATCATCGGGAAGTCTTTGATCGCTTTGATGATCGCTTCCATAATGATCGGAGTAAAGGTGATTTTCTCGCCATGCTTCGCTTGGAAAGAACCTTTGTTCGCATTTCTCCATTTAACGATTTTCGTCATGTCCGCTTCTACGAAACTGGTCACGTGTGGAGAAGTTTGCACGGAATTCACCATGTGGTCTGCGATGAGTTTTCTCATGCGGTCCATTTCGATGATTTCATCGCCTGCTCCCGGTGTGATGGTCGGGGCTGCTGCTTTTTGAGGAGCTGGAGCCGCCTTCACTGGAGCTGGAGCTTGCGGTTGCGCTGAAGTTACTGCAGGAGCAGCTGCATTGCGACCCGAAGCGAGGTAAGCAATGATGTCTTTCTTAGTTACGCGTCCCTCTTTACCGCTGCCTGGGATAGCGTCGAGTTCTGCTTGATCAATTCCTTCTTCTTTTGCCATGCTGCGAACCAGCGGCGAGTAGAAACGACCGTTTGAGGATTTTATGAGTTCTCCACCAGTGGCTGTGGAGACTGCTGCAGCTACTTCGGTTTCGATGGTTGCCGCTGCTGCAGGAGTAGGAGTCTGTGATGGAGCCGCCTCTGCGACAGGTGCTGATGGAGCTTCCGCTGCACCTTCGCCTTCGGTTTCGATGATAGCGATCGCTGCACCAACCTCGGCAACGTCATTGACTTCTGAGATGATTTTTACTAAAGTTCCGCTGACCGGAGAAGGCACCTCACTATCGACTTTATCGGTAGCCACTTCGACTACACTCTCTTCCGCCTCGATGGTATCGCCGACGTTTTTAAGCCAATTAGTAACGGTTGCTTCCGCAACGGATTCGCCCATCTTGGGCAGGATTAATTCAAACTGAGCCATTGAATCTGTGGTTTATGGGTCCCGAATTTACGGCAAAATATGACCAAATCAGCGCAGGAAATTTATTTGCTCAAATGCCACAAGTGCAAAATGTCTGCCTTGAGAGAGGTTTCTATTGCATAGTTCTCAACTATTGCCTTTTCGTTTTGTGAAAAGTCTAAATTCTCGGGGATTACTGTGCATATATCAAAAATCGGCGGGGCCAATTCTGGCAGTGAATTTTTTTCCGCTGCGGACTGCGAATACCCGACCAAGGAGCGCTTTTGGCGCAATAAGGCAGGGAATTGGGCCAAGATGCGGAAATAACTGCGTGTTCTACCGCTCCATGCCGCCAAGGGCAGCGTTAGCGGCAAAAACAACATCAACACGATCGGTAGAACAGCATTCATGAGCCTTCTTTGTCGCAAATAGGTCGGATCACTGGTTTGGACAGATTTACGGTAGGTTCCGCCTTGCGTTAAACTGCTATCGGATCCGATGATGTATCCGGAATCTGAATGGTAGGTTTTCACGGAGCATTGACTGCCACAGGCTTGGAGCTGGGCGATCACCTCGGTGTACGAGGAGACAGATGCGTCGATGATCAGCTCGTCGACGCGGTGCAAGTGGATGAGCTCAGAGAGTTGTTGCGGAGCAGTCCCATAGGATTCGTGCCAGAAAAAAGAGGGAGCGATGCGGCTTTGCGCAAGGGCATCGTTTATCGCTTTAGAGTGTTCTTTGGTCCCGTAAAAGAGCAGGCGCGGTTGACGTAATGCACTTGAAAAAAACTTCTTTCCAGTGAGTGCTCCAAGGGCAGAGCGCCAAAACAGTAAAACCGCTGTGCCGCCTAATGCCCCTAGTACAAGCAAGGCGCGGGAGAAGCGCAATTCTTCCGGCAACAGGCCGTAGAAAAATCCGATGGCTACCGTTGCGATGCCCATGGTTCGAACAAACACTGCGGGCCGCGAGCTGCGTAGGTACAAACCGCTGAACCCTAAAGAGAGGATCCAGAAAAGGACATAGGCGCTTTGGATGCCGTAGGTATAGAGGTCAGGGTAGGAGCCGCCATCGACGAAGCGGTGGTTGAGTTCCCAGTAGGTTTTTACGGTTTCAAGGGTGCCAAAAAGCAGTAGAGCATCAAGTACCGGTGCGAATGCGGAACGTCCTAAACGGGCGAGCAAGGCAAGGGCTGCGCGCAAGTAAATACCGAGGTAGATCAGTAGGGTGTATGCGGCGGCGGAGGAACCTGAGAATTGTTTTTTTGCGAACAATACCATGGCCTGATAAAACATCCGTACATAATTCAAGCTGCCGCGTTTGGTGCTTTCTCCTTTGTAGTGGATGATCGAGGAATCGGCGAAGTAGACGTTCTTTTTGCCCGTTTTAAGGAGCTCGTAGCTCAGGTCGATGTCTTCGCCGTACATGAAATAACGCGGGTCGAAGCCGCCTACTTCGAGCAATAAGGTGGTAGGAACGAGCATGAAGCACCCCACTAGAATATCTACTTCGTGGTTCTGTTCGGGAGACAGATGACCGAGGTGGTAACGTGCGAAGATGGGCGAGCGCGGGAATAATGCGCTGAGTCCGCTGATCTTCCACAACGCAACTAGGGGAGTGGGTAGGGCGCGCTTGCTTTCGGGCAAGAATTTCCCGCTTCCGTCTAGTCCTTTGATGCCGAGACCACCGATTTCTGGATGCGCCATCATGTGGCTGAGGCACTTTTCGAGGGTGTCTTCGGCAAGGACGGTGTCCGGGTTGAGGATCAGGGTGTAGGTTCCTTGGGCCAGGGCGAAGCCTTGGTTGTTGGCTTTTCCGAAGCCGACGTTGGTAGAATTGGCGACCCAAACGGTTTGTGGGAAACGCGCTAAAATGTCGGCTTGGGCTTTTTGTTTGCTGGCGTTATCGACGACGATGACTTCATAGCTGTACTGGGTCTGACTGCGGAAAATGCTGTCGAGACACTGAGTCAAAAATTCTTTGACGTTGTAGTTTACTATGACAATACTGAGGTCCAAGGCTATTTCGGTAGGCTTTGTTCGTAAGGGATGCGGTGCTGAATGCTGCGTCCGAGGGTGACTTCGTCGGCAAACTCTAGCTCATCACCGACTGCAATGCCGCGTGCGATGGTGGTGAGTTTCAGGTCGAAATCTTTGACCTTGCGGTAGAGGTAGAAATTGGTCGTGTCGCCCTCCATCGTAGTGTTTAAGGCAAATACGACTTCGCTGACTTCTCCGGTGGCCAATTTTTCAAGCAAATTGTCGATCGTTAAATCGCCCGGTCCGACCCCGTCCATCGGCGAGATTAATCCGCCCAAAACATGGTACACGCCCCCATAGCCGCCGGTATTCTCGATGGCCATCACATCACGCACATCCTCGACTACACAAACGATGCTCTTGTCCCGTTTCACGGAAGAACAGATGCCGCAAATTTCCGTGTCGGATATGGTGTGGCACTGCGTACAGAAGGTAGTGTTGATGCGAAGATCGAGCAATGCGGCGCTCAATGCTTCGGTTTGCACGCTGGGTCGTCGCAATAAATGTAACGCGAGACGTAGGGCTGTCTTTTTACCAATCCCCGGTAAACGGGAGATTTCTTCAACGGCTTGTTCTATTTTTCGTGAGGAGAAATTCATGAGTTCTCAAAAGTAAGGGATTGCGCATATTTGTGGTATGAACTATACGCTCTTTTTATCGTTGCTGCTCGGATATGTAGTAGTTTTGGCTGTGATTGGCTTTGTGACTGCACGTGGCGGGTCTAACAGTACGTTTTTTAACGCGAATAAAAACGCGAATTGGCTTTTGGTGAGCTTCGGTATGATCGGCGCATCTCTCAGTGGAGTTACTTTTATCTCTGTACCGGGTTGGACGGCTACCTCCGGACTGACGTACCTGCCGATGGTCTTTGGGTTTCTCTTAGGGTATTTGGTGATCGCCTTTGTGCTCTTGCCGGTCTACTACCGATATAATGTCATCAGTATTTATTCCTTCCTGGGGCAGCGCCTCGGGCAGCAGTCGTACCAAACCGGTTCTTTGTTCTTTTTAATCTCCCGAGTAGTGGGCGCATCCGCTCGCCTGTACATCGTAACTATGGTTGTACAGCTCATGATATGTGATCCGCTAGGAATTCCTTTTATCATAACCGCGGTTGTGTTACTGGCCCTTATTGCTCTTTACAGCGCCACGGGCGGTATCGCTACTATCGTCATTACAGACACCCTGCAAACGGCCTTGATGCTGCTCGCGGCATGCCTTACGTTTTATTTTGTAGCGGAGGCAGTCGTACCTGCTGAGCTGAGTATCTCAGATTACCTCACCTCGCACGAAGACTGGTACTTTTTCCAAAGTGGGACTTCGAAAGCCGGCTGGAAACAGGTGCTCGGCGGTATGTTTATCGCTATTGCCATGACCGGATTGGATCAAGACATGATGCAGAAGAACCTCACGGTAAGCAAGCTTAAAAATGCGCAAAAGAACATGGTACTGCTCGGAGTCACCTTGATTTTTGTGAATCTCATGTTTCTCTCGTTGGGTATACTTCTCACCGACTTTGCGGAGCTCCAAGGTATCACCCCTACCGGAGATAAGCTCTTTGCTCTTGTGGCACAAAGTCCCGCGCTTCCTGCCGTGCTGGGCGTTATGTTCTTTCTAGGACTACTGGCGGCAGCATTCTCCAGCGCTGATAGTGCCTTAGCTTCGTTAACTACCGCCTTTTGCATCGATTTTTTGAGCCTCAGCCCGAAAGGATCCACGAAAACACGTAAAATGGTGTATGTCGGTTTCATGGCCGTGCTTTTGGTAGTGATGACGCTGATCTATTCGCTGGAGGCGGACAGCATCATCTCGAGTTTATTTACCGCCGCGGGCTACACCTACGGGCCGCTCCTCGGTCTGTTTGTACTGGCGTTAACCTCCAAAGCGAATCTGCGTCAATGGTGGGTTCTTCCGGTATGTATTGCCGCTCCGCTACTGACCTATGGTCTGAGCGTTTGGGCACCAACAGTCGGGTACAGCATCGGTTTTGAGCTGCTCTTGTACAATGGTGCGATCACGTATTTTGGTCTGCGTTTGATCGCTCGCCGTTCACCCGTTAAAGCATAAAAAAAGCCCCTAAGCTCATGGAAGTAAAGGGGCTTTAAGGAGACATTCAGCGGACCGTTACAGTTTGCTGATCGTTGTGCGTGTAATGCGCAGATCGGACTGCACTTCTATCTGATACATACCGCTTGGTACCTGTTCAAGGTGCAGCTGAAGTTGCGCGCCAGTAGTCTGCATGGTTGAGGTAAAGAGCAGAGCTCCGGTCATATCATATACCGTTACCGTGGCCAATTCTTCCGACGGACTCATCGCAATATTCAATACATCTTGTGTAGGATTCGGGTAGAACAGTATTTGCGCCAGTCCATTTTCATCCAGACCGATATTGTTGAAGGTAGTAGAAGTGCTGTCCAGGCCACAATCTGTAGTCACGACCAATTTTACTTCGTACGACCCCTTACTCGCATAGGTATGCGTCGGGTTTTGCAGATTACTCGTAGTACCATCGCCGAACTCCCAGAACCATGCGCTCGGCGCAGGGGTGGAGGCGTCAGTGAAATTGTAGGTCAAACCACCGGTAAGCGCTAAGCTGTAGTTCGCATTCAGTTTCGCCCCTGGGATCAGTAGCGCGCTATCCGCAACGAAGGTTGTAGCGTCATAATACACGTACTCCAAGTAGTAATCGCGAGCAATGTTCAGGGTGGTCGTGTGGGCGCCGAGACCATTAAACCTGCTAGAAAGCGAAGATCCGGAGCGGTTGAGAATGAACTCGCCGCTAAGGGTAGTGTCCGAGGTAGTCAGGGCGAAGTTGAAAGGCTGGTCTTCACAAATGGCTGAAGGAAGATCTAAGGTTGCCGTAGAAGGCGTGCCACCAAGATCGATCACGCGGATGTTGTCGATATACAGGTGGTTCCCATAGCCGCAAATACCCATGATTTGGAACGTTAGGTAGTTCGAGCCGGACAGGTTGCTTAGATCTATGGTGTCAGTTCTCCAGTCGGTCAATCCGTTCGGGATAAAGACGCTCGTAGAGGCTGTGGTAGTTCCGAGGTCTGCGCCTAGTTTGTAGTAGACGGTATCAAAGCTTGAGCCACAATCTGTACTGACTAGAACTGCGAGCTCGTCCGTGTATTGCGACGAATAAGGCGCGTAGCTCAGGTCAAACATGAGGGTCGGTTGCGTATAACCTGTGATGTCGAACTTCGGGCTTTGAAGAATGTCGACTTCGCCTGTTGAGCTGTAGTTGAAGTATTCCATGTAGGCAGCACCGGTTTTTGCACCAGTAGGTCCGTCGACGTCTGTAATGGCCCAAGTAGCAGCACCGTCTGGGTTGATGATGGTGAAGTCTTGCAAGTTTGCGGCATGGAAGGTTTCTACGATCGGAAGTCCCGGTAACGGGTCAACCTGAATTTCAGCAGTACGAAGCAACGTGTCGCTTCCGTAGCTGTTGGTAGCGATGAGCTGTACGTTGTAGGTGCCGTACACCGAGAAGGACACCTCAGGGTTTTGAGATGCTACTGAGGTTCCAGCAACAAAGCTGAAGGTGTTTGGAGAAATGCTCCAAGCCCATGAAGTCGGGTTTTTGGTGCTGAGGTCCTCGAATTGCATTGCGGTGTTCAAACAAGGCGTGGAGGTGCTGGACTGGAAATTGGCCACAGGGATACCGATCTGATCTTCCACCTCAAACTGGTCGATGGCGATGTCACTTTGATAGCCGCTTCCGGTCACACCCGTTACGCGTAAAATCACCGTATCTCCTTTATAGGCCGATAGGTCGATGGTTTCTGTGAGCCAATTCGCACTTTGGTTCGCCGCCTTCGAAAATAGCGTCGTCCAGGTGCTGCCGTCAAAAATCTCCACCGCTAAGGAACCGGTAGAAGGCCCGAGCATGTGGTAACCAAAGGTCAATTCCGGTGCAAGCGCCGTGCTTAGGTCGATACACGGACTGAACAATTCAGCAGTTTGTCCTTCACAGTTTCCTGAAGCTTCGAGGTAGAGGTAGCGCCCAGATCCGCCGAAACCGCTCGAAGGTCCTGTTCCGCTACTTACGGTACCGCCGGCATTGGTACGCCAGTCGATGTCGTCCTGGGTCCCGTTCGTAAGATTGGTCCAGTCTCCAGCAAGGTTACAGGTGGTTCCCCCACAGTTGGTCGATTGTGGACACGTATTGAAGGTGTCAAAGTTTTGGGTGAACGGCAGATTGTAGAGGGTAGAATTCAAATAATCTACACTTTGATCTACCGTATCGTTTAGTGCGTTCATATCCCCAGAAAGTTCGGTCCATACGCGCATGGTTTGTACACTTGTTCCTACCCAAGGGGCTTTGCTAGCGAAGGTGAACACGGTATCTCCGTAGATTGGGATGGCATCAAAGAAGGTATCACGAACGGTCGTGCCGTTGAATTCGTAGGCGACAGGAATGGTATCGAGGACTTGCGTCGACGGGTTCTCAAGACGTACCGTCACGTTAAGATCTAAGGTTTGACAGCTCGAAACCAGCTGAGGACTTATGAGTTCTTGAATGCCTGCGTCTCTAGGCAACGGACATCCGTTCGTGCCTGCGGCCAATTCGATCGCGTACGCACGCTTTCCGTGTACTCCATCAATATCAGCTGCTGCTGAAATCCACGTGTTGGAAACAGGCTGGTAGGGAATCACCATGGAATTGGACACATCAGTAAACACAGAGTCCATGTGGCTTTGTCCCAAAATGTATGCGGTGTATCCCGTGGCTGAACTGACCGGATTCACCGTGATTTTAACGCTGTCAGGACATGCCCAGTCCACGACAAGGCCCGTAGGCTGGCGCAGAATAGCGAAAGGTCCCGCTGTGGAAGTGTCATTGCCTGTGTAGACGCGTAACAATGCTTCTGAGGTCGGAAGATTCGGAACACTCCAGTTGGCTAACGGACGTCCGCCGATCGGGTTGAGGTTCACCCCGGTCCAAGTATTTCCACCGTCGATACTGTACTCCCAGGTAAGCCCCGTAGTAGCGCCGTCCCAACGTACCGTAGTTGTTCCAGGTTCCATCGCTTCGGTGGCCGGGTAAACGAGTTCTATTTCTTCCATCTCCACATAGTAGACGACGTAGAATGTCTGTGGACCGTTCGGAATGTTAGATCCATATACTGAAACGCGGTAGTCACCGGCAGAAGGCGAATCTAGCGTGACTTGTTCCACATTATTCAAAGCGTCAATCCCACGAGTGGCTGGGTTATTCAGCGTAGTGGCGTTCGGTGCCGTATTTAGCACCCAAGGATTATAGGTCGACGACCCCGTGAGGTCTGTGAGCTGCATATCGATGTTGTTCACTAGGGCAGAAGCTGCAGAAACCGCCGCTTCTTTGTCTGTCCAATAGACCATGGCACGCAACTCGTGCGCTCCGGCAGGAACCGTGATGTCAAAGGTGGAGGTGTCGCCTGTAGAGACCGAAGCTTCGAACCAAGCAGTATCGCGAATGGTTTTCAATGCCCTGCGTGCATTCACACGCCCGTACCCGTAAATGAAATCTGGACCACTAACGCCTAGATCGTCTGCTGTATTCATGGCAATGGCTTTGAGAAGTCCACCCGTTGCGGTGTCTCCTTGCAGCTCGTCGTGGGCATTGTGCAAAATGGCAAAGAACCCTGCAACTCCAGGAGCCGACATGGAAGTACCGGTTTTCAAGCCGTACGTGTTTGGATCGATCGTAGAGTAGACGTTTGTTCCTACGGCTGCTAGATCAGGCTTGATTCGACCGTCCGCGGCAGGGCCACGTGAAGAAGAACCAGCGATGACGTCTTGGCTGGTAAGGTTGGCCGTAGCTACTACGTTCTTACCTTGTTTGTGTCCACCTGTGATGTTTCCCCACTGGGAGCCCGCACCGTAGTTACAGTTCGACCCGTTGCTGTTTCCTGCACTGAACACGTGCATCAGCGCTGGGTTGTCGATGATGTCTTTATCGACCTGTTGTGCGAAGGCCGTATAGCCTGCGTTACATCCGTTCGAGTACGAGCTGTTGGTCACGCGAATGCCGTATTGGGTGTAGTGAATGTCTGTATTGGTCAAGTTGCCCGGGTAGCTCGAATAGATCATGGTTGCTTCTGTAGCAGAGCCGGCGCCGTCTGGGTCGATGTTACCCGCGCCGAAAATGGTTCCGGCTACGTGGTCACCGTGGTCGCCTATTGAATTTCCAGCGAGGGAAGTGAGGCGGCCTTTGTAATCTGCGTGCGGGCCTATGTCGCCATCGTCACCGAGTCCAATCACGACATTGGTTCCTTTGAATTCGCCAGAGCGCTGGGCGTAAGCAACGCGTGCTGCCGCTCGTGAATTTGAATTTTCTGGAGTTCCCGGTTCTTCAATGGCTTGAATGAAGAGAATATCCGAACGCTGTGCAAGCGTTTCCAATTTTGAAAGTGCGATTACCCCAGAGTACCAACCGCCGCTGAGCTGCTGCGTTTTAGAAAGGGTACGCGGGAGCGTTTGAAATTCGGGAGTGGTTAAGAATTGGACAGCGACGCGGTCCTTATCGAGCAGGGACCATTGTGGAAAGTCGCCTGCTGCGAGCGGAGCATCGAGCTTCATTCTGGGCGTCCAAGCGGTAAAGGCAGCGACCCCTGCACGTTGGAGATCTTGGGTGCTGACTCCCGCTGGGATTCGTACGCCAAAGGCATTTTGCGGTAAATAATGCGAGAGTTCTACTCCTAAATCTGATAATGCTTTTTTATCTTCGGCAAGCACCGGAGTGGCCCACATAGCGATACCATAGGTAGGCGAAGTGGCTGAAATTTGGAGGTAACTGCCTTCGTTTATTTCATACGTACCGGACTTCAGATGAACTTGGAGTTGGGCAGAAAGCACGGTGGAAATAAAACAAAATGCGATGAGTAGAATTCTCTTCATGTGTAGTAAAATTGGGACTAGCAATATAACAAGGAAGGGCCTAAATGTTCGCGTTTGGGCAGTGCTGATTTTGTTGTTGACTATGAATCAAACTTTTGCGCAATATCGCAGTGTCGATCAAAGTGCCGCAAAAGCGGAAATGGAGCGTTTCGCCTCTGGGAAGCGCGTGCTGTACATGGCGGCGCACCCGGATGACGAGAATACACGCTTGATTGCTTGGATGTCGAACGCGCTGAATGCGGAGACGACCTATTTAAGTTTGACGCGCGGCTCAGGCGGACAGAACCTGATCGGTGATGAGCTGGGCGCGGATCTTGGGATCATCCGAGAGCATGAGCTCCGTGCGGCGCGCAGTGTCGATGGGGGGAACCAGCGTTTTACGGACGCCTTGGATTTTGGCTATTCTAAAAGTGTTGCTGAGGTTTGGACCAAATGGGACCACAAGGCGTTGCAGTTGCAGACGGTTCGAACGATCCGTGAACTTCAACCGGATTTCATTATTACACGTTTTCCCCCGGATGCTAGGGCAGGCCATGGGCACCACACGGCATCGGCGGAATTGGCGATAGAATGTGCGGAGCTTGCTGCAGATTCCACCTATGATTTAGGTTCGAAGCCATGGGCCGTGCAGGGTGTGTGGTGGAATACATCGGTGTGGTGGGATACTTCAGTGAAGGACGATCCTGAGGCGGTTGGTTTAGACATGAGCGGCTTTGATCCGCTGCTTGGCGATACGTATGGTGCGATCGGTGATGCGGCGCGTTCCATGCACAAATGTCAAGGATTTGGCGTGCCGATCAATCGTGGACCGCGGGAAGAATATTTTAAAGTGCTTTGGGGACATGGCGATTTGCAAGCTTATTTCGAAGATTTTGAAAATGGTTTGGATAAAGGCGCTTTGCTCGCTGCGGATGCGTTGTTTGCGCTGGAGATCGGTGATCGTGCGCAGGCCATTGCGAAATGGGCAGAGTTGGGGTTGGAATTGGCACAAGAAACGGCGCCAAATTCGGACCGTTACCAGCGCTGGCAGACGGTGATGCTGCACATTATCGGGGTGTATGCTGAGGTGTATACTGCTGAAAATCCGTTAGTAGAGGCGGGGAGTTATCCTGCCGTGTTGCAGGTGCAGTCGCTGGATCCGTCCGTTACGGTGCAGGTGGCA
>Ga0209137_1000598_pt1 | contig 37506 bp, 33 predicted proteins | sample SaaInl5LU_22_DNA_FD_184642 | JGI IMG/M metagenome (GOLD analysis project Ga0209137, IMG submission 184642) | Marine microbial communities from expanding oxygen minimum zones in the Saanich Inlet - ESP_105LU_22_DNA (SPAdes) (version 2) | ecosystem: Environmental > Aquatic > Marine > Intertidal... | reverse complement strand
GTCTCTTCGACGGCGTTGAGAATACCGCGCAGCATCCCCATCTCGGCTTTTTCCGGGCGGGTGCGGTTGAAGTAGCGACGTAGTTTGTCGAGCACGCGCCCCTCATGCTGCGGAATAATAAAGTTAACCCGGCGTAGTACCTTTTCAAGGTGTTCGAAGAAGAGCACCATCTCGTGCTGACGTGGGTAGGGGGCAGGTTCGAGTGATTGTCTATCGATTACCCGAGTCGCTCGGCGCAACTCATAGCAGACCAGTTGAATCGCTTGGGATACGTTAAGAACAGGGTATTCGGGATTGGCGTCGATAAACAGGTGACGATTACACAGCAACATCTCACTGTTATTGAGTCCACTGGTCTCACGCCCAAACAGAATCGCAATCTGGCCCTCCTGAGCCTCCTGCCAAATCTGCGCTGAAGCTGTCTCTAGATCTTGCAGCGGCAGATCATAGGAGCGCTCACGCGCGCTCGTGCCCACCACTAACTGGCAGTCGGCAATCGCCTCTTCAACGCTGTTAACTATCCGCGCATTGTCTAGCAGATCTTTCGCACCAGCTGCCCGTGAATCAGCCTCTTCAGACGGAAACTCACGAGGGTTAACCAGCCAGAGCTGCTCCAACCCCATGTTTTTGAGTGCGCGTGCAGCGGCACCGATATTGCCGGGGTGAAAGGTTTCAACCAGAACGATGCGGATATTCGAGAGCATAGGATTGTCCGATGTAGGAGGGTTATGCGGCAAAGCCGCATGACGCGATATTCCAGCTGGGTTTGGCTGAGGTCGCGACCTCGGCTGCGCCGAGATCCCTCCTACGGTTTATTAGATCTTCGCAGCCTGCTCAGCCGCGTTACCGACATAGGTGCCCGGCGTCAGAGAGCGCAGTTCAGCTTTTGCCGACTCTGGAATTTCTAGTGTCTCGATGAAGTCGAGCATCACCTCTTTGGTCATCCCTTTGCCGCGCGTCAGTGCTTTGAGCTTCTCGTACGGCTCTTCAATCGCGTAGCGACGCATTACCGTCTGAATTGGCTCTGCCAGAACTTCCCAGCTGTTATCCAGATCTGCATTCAGGCGCTCGGCGTTTACTTCCAGCTTGCTGATGCCTTTCAGTGTCGCCGCGTAGGCGATCAGCGAGTGACCGAAACCAACACCTAGGTTACGTAGAACCGTTGAGTCAGTCAGGTCGCGCTGCCAGCGAGAGATCGGCAATTTAGCAGTGAGGTGGCCCATGATCGCGTTGGCGATACCGAGGTTGCCCTCAGAGTTCTCAAAGTCGATCGGGTTAACTTTGTGCGGCATCGTTGATGAGCCCACTTCACCGGCAATGGTTTTCTGCTTGAAGTAGCCCCATGCGATGTAACCCCAAACATCACGATCGAAGTCGATCAGAATGGTGTTGTAGCGGCAGACCAGGTCAAACAGCTCAGCGATGTAGTCGTGCGGCTCGATCTGTGTGGTGTATGGGTTGTAGTCCAGCCCTAGTGATTCAATAAAATCCTTGGCGTTCGCTTCCCAGTCGATCTCGGGGTAAGCGCTGAGGTGCGCGTTGTAGTTACCCACGGCACCGTTAATCTTCCCAAGAAACTCGATGTTGTCGAGCTGTTTGATCTGGCGACGCAGGCGGTAAGCGACGTTAGCCATCTCTTTGCCCAGGGTCGAAGGTGAGGCTGTCTGGCCGTGCGTGCGTGACAGCATTGGCTGGCCAGCAAAGTCGCGACCGAGCTTCGCGATCTGGCTCTCAATTTCAGCCATCTCTTTGCGCATTACCGCGACGCCATTCTTGAGCATCAGTGCATGTGACAGGTTGTTGATATCTTCCGAGGTACACGCGAAGTGCACGAATTCACCAATCGCAGCGAGCTCAGCGTTAGCGCTGATGCGCTCTTTGATGAAGTACTCAACCGCTTTAACGTCGTGGTTGGTAGTACGTTCGATCTCTTTGATGCGCTCGGCATCGGTTACCGAGAAGTTAGCAACTAGCTCGTCCAGCAGGGCGTTAGCTTCGCTGCTCAGTGATGGAACTTCAGCGATTTCAGTGTGTGACGCCAGTTTCTGCAGCCAGCGAACCTCAACCTCGACACGAAAGCGGATAAGGCCGAATTCGCTGAAGATTGAACGGAGGTCAGAGGTTTTGCTGCCGTAACGGCCATCTACCGGAGAAACGGCGGTAAGTGCGCTAAGTTCCATGTCTCAATAGTCTCGGATTGGTGAATTTCGAAGGGTGCGAATTCTAGCAAATTAAGGAGCTAAAAGCACCCTCAAGGGAGTGCTGTGGGAGGGATGTACGCGCAGCGTATTTCCCGACAAAAACGCTCGTGATGGAATAGCCTCCTCGGCGCTTTACGTACAGGTCGCGAACGTGCGGCTGGCGCCGCAGATCGCTTCTACTTCAATAGCTGCGCTAGCGGCGCGCGCAGGCGTGCCCGCAGGAAGATAAAGTGCCAGCGGTGTCCGCCTACCTGACGCCAGAGCATTGCGGCGCGTATACCAGAGAGCAGGAGCGCGCGAATGCGTGCGGCGTTTTCCGAATTTTGTAGATTGCGTGGGTCGCCCTGCACCTGAATACGGAAACTGAACTGGCTAATTGTCTCTTGATAGAGCTGATCGAGGCCGGCTATGACAACTGAGTGCGCGTAGCGACTGGGGCCGAGATCTTCATCTTGAGAATCGCTGGTGGAGGAGAAGTAACGCGCTTTCTGCTCCAGGGCATCGAGCCGCTCCCCAATTATCTGCAGAAATTGCGGGTTCTTCGCAAGTTTTCGCTCCAGCGCAATCATGCTCAGGGCGTAGCGTGTCATATGCGGAGTGAGCGTGCTGCCCTTTTTATCGACTGTTTTCTGCAGCTCTTTCAGGCCTGTGCTCAAGTTAAAGCGAAGCTGGTCAGCACCGCCGTAGACATCCTCGGTGTTATTCGGATTGGTAACAAAGAGGCTGGCAACACTCGCCTCTAGAGCGTCTTGGCTCACCAGCCCCTGTCGGGCGATCTGGTCTACCAGTGACGCTGCCTGAAACACGCCCGCTAGGGCGATGGTCTGCTCAACAGATGCTCGCATCATTTAACTTACTTCCAATAAAGATCACGTGAGCTATGTTCGATTACCCCGCCACCGAGGCAGAGATCATCGCTATATAACACCAGAGATTGACCGGGTGTTACGGCGCGTTGGCGCTCATCAAAGGTAACGCGGTAGCCGCCCTCAATCGCCTCGATAAGACACGCCTGATCTGGCTGACGATAACGCACTTTGGCTCTGCAACGCAGTGGCAGTGTTGGCTCTTCACCGCTAATCCAGAAGATCTCACGAGCGAATAGCCAGTCTGAGTAGAGCAGTTCGTTGTCGATGCCCTGCACCGCGATCAGTTCATTTTTGTCGAGGTTTTTACCGGCTACAAACCAGGGCTCCTCAGGGTAGTTTGCAAGTCCACCGATTCCCAACCCTTGGCGCTGACCGAGGGTGTAGTACATCAACCCCTGATGTTCGCCAATCTGATCCCCATCAGGCGTAACAATTTTGCCCGGCTGAGCGGGTAGATACTGCTTTAAGAAGTCGGTAAAACGCCGCTCGCCGATAAAACAGATACCGGTGCTGTCCTTCTTCTTCGCCGTGGCTAGTTCTAGCATGTCGGCGATTTCGCGGACCTTCGGCTTCTCTAGCTCGCCGACAGGGAAGAGCGTCATGGCTAGCTCTTCGTTGCCAACCTGGTGCAGGAAATAGCTTTGGTCTTTGTTGGGGTCCAACCCTTTGAGAAGTACAGCTTTGCCGTCTCGCTCTGCACGGCGGGTGTAGTGACCCGTGGCGATTAGATCGGCGCCAAGCATCTGTGCATATTCAAGGAACGCCTTGAACTTGATTTCTCGGTTACAGAGTATGTCTGGGTTGGGCGTGCGGCCCGCTTTGTACTCTTCCAAAAAGTGTTCAAAGACGTTATCCCAGTACTCAGCAGCAAAGTTGGCGGTGTGAAGATGGATGCCAAGCTTGTCACAGACCGCTTGTGCATCTGCTAGGTCTTCGATAGCGGTGCAGTACTCGGTGCCGTCATCTTCATCCCAGTTCTTCATAAACAGTCCCTCAACCTGATACCCCTGCTGCTGCAACAGGTAGGCTGAGACGGACGAATCAACGCCGCCCGACATGCCAACAATTACTTTCTTACTGCTGTTTTCGGTCATCAATTTAATCTTTCAAAAAATCGAGCGGGTAATTGATCCCGCGCAGATAGTCGTCGATGCACTCTAGCACCAGATGCGCCCTAAGATTTGTAGCTGCTGCCACCTCATCCCGAGTCATCCAGACCGGTCCGATAATTCCATCGTCAAGCACGGCGTTTTCGACCTGCCCAGTGATACGAGCGATAAAACAGACTCGATGAAAGGTGAGTGTTTTATCTGTGGTTCGATAGACATAGAGGCCCAGTAGTGCCTCGGGCTCAACTTGGTAACCGGTCTCCTCGAGCACCTCGCGCACCATACCCTCAGCGAAGGTCTCGTTCTCTTCCAGATGACCAGCGGGCTGGTTAATCAGGCGTTCGCCTTTGATCATCTCTTCGACCAGTAAGAACTTGCCGTCGCGTTCGATTATCGCGGCGACGGTGCTACGCGGAGTCCAACGGTTAGAGTAGGGCGAATTGCTAGAGTTCGACATCGACGGTTTATCAAAATAAAAAGAGCGCATATGATACCAGCTTTGGCGCCGTCGGGCGGAGCAAATTAGCGCAGGATTGGATATCTATGAGTGATTATATCGAGGTTACTGAAGCGAGTCTGAATAGTGCGGACGTCAATGCCTGGCTAAAAGAGTCTCCGGAGGGGGTTGGCGCGCTGGTGACCTTCACCGGTTTGGTGCGCGAGCTCGATGATGCGGACCTTGAAGCGATGGAGCTCGAGCACTATCCGGGTATGACTGAGAAGGCGCTGCAGAAGATCATTGATCAGGCCCGCGAACGCTGGCCACTCAAGCGCGTTTGGATTGTGCATCGTGTTGGGCGCATGACGCTGGCGGATGAGGTAGTGCAGGTCGGTGTGAGCTCAGCCCACCGCAAAGCCGCATTCGAGGCGGCGGTTTTCATTATGGATTATCTGAAACGTGACGCGCCTTTCTGGAAACGCGAAGTGAGTGATAAAGGCTCGGTTTGGGTGGAGCAGAAAGGCACCGATCTGGACGCCGCGAATAGCTGGGACTAACGCATTCCTGAGGTTGTAGGAAGGTTATGCGGCAAAGCCGCATGACGCGATTTCCTGAGGCTTGACCAGTCGCGAACATGCGCTGCGCGCAGGTCGCTCCTACCGTCTTCTCTGATTTCTCTGCGGTTTGCGTGGGCGCTCTGTCGGTAGGTTTATCTGCTCTTTGCGCCACTCGCCGGGCTGTAAACCATCCACTCGCCAAGGGCCGATCGCCACACGCACGAGGCGTAGGGTCGGAAAACCGACGGCGGCGGTCATGCGCCTTACCTGACGATTTTTACCCTCCGAAATGCGCAGCTCAATCCAGCTGGTTGGCTGGTTTTTGCGTTCCCGAATCGGCGGGTTACGCTGCCACAGCTCTGGTTCTCTTAGACGCTCAGCGTAGGCGGGACGAGTTTTGCCATCTTTGAGCTCCACCCCTCTGCGCAGTTGCTGCAGAGCCGTTTCGCTAATCTCGCCTTCCAACTGCACCCAGTAGCTCTTCTCGAATTTAAACTTGGGATTGGCTAGTCGGTGCTGCAGCGCGCCGTCGGCCGTTAAGATAAGCAAGCCCTCAGAGTCATAATCGAGTCGACCAGCAGCGTAGATATTTGGTGTGTCTACATAGGCCGCGAGTGTTTCTCTACCCTCGCTATCAGTAAAGGTGGAGAGCACATTGAAGGGCTTGTTAAGCAGGTAAATTTCGGACATTAAAACCTCGAGGCGCCGGCGCCTTCCAAGCGCTACTAGCCCCTAGTGCTTCCTGTCGATTCCACCCCGCATGAAAACCGGGGTGTTCATTAGTTTGCAGGACTGATGTTGATTGCGTGCATCCCTTTTGGACCGTCCTGCAGTTCGAAATGAACGGGTTGGCCCGCGCGCAGCGATTTAAAACCATCGCTCTGAACGGCCGAGAAGTGGGCAAAAACCTCACCTTCGATATGATCAGAGATGATAAACCCGTAGCCTTTAGCGTTGCTAAACCACTTTACGGTTCCGGTGTGCATAGCAGAAACTCCATCTGTGCTTGCAGTTTAATGACTCTCAATTACGAACAGTCATCAGCGATCCATACTTAAGGCTAAATCCGTTCTGCCTCTGTTTTCGTATCGATGTCGAAAAGGACATCTAAGCCTCTAAGATACTGATATATAGTAAGAGTTCAAGAGAAACTGCTCGGATTAGCCGATAGGAACTTCTCCCATTGCGGCTCGGCTCGCACTGGAGTAGTTTTAAGAGGCGAGCGGTAGAGAAAGTGGTAACGGTTATCGGCTTACATGCAATTTCACTAAGTGAGAATTTTGCATGGGTTTTGCAGCCGGGGTTGCATAGCAAGGTTTCAATCACCATCTATACTGCTAAGCAGAGCCGATTAGATCGACACAGGCACTGTCCTGAAACTGAAGATAGAGACAACAGCGTTTTTGGAACAAGATGAATCTACGCGGCATTAAAGAGTTCGGAATTTACGACCAACAGGACGATGAGGAACAGGGGCCGGAGTACAACCCCCTTACGACTGTTGCAGAGGCAAAGCCCGAGTTAAAGCAGCCCCCAATGTACCGGGTGGTGCTGCTGAACGATGACTACACACCGATGGAGTTTGTCGTTGAAGTTTTAATGACCTTCTTTGCAATGAATGAGGAGAAAGCGACGCAGGTAATGCTCGCGGTTCACCAGCAGGGTAAAGGGGTCTGTGGTATCTATAGCCGCGATGTGGCTGAGACTAAGGCAACACAGGTAAATCAGTTTTCACGACAGAACAAGCACCCATTGCTCTGTGAAGTAGAGAAGGTGTAAGGGGCGAAATATGTTGAACCGTGAGTTAGAAGAGACACTCAGTAGTGCATTCCGTGACGCGCTTCACCGCCGCCACGAGTTCATGACAGTAGAACATCTGTTGCTAGCACTGCTAGATAACCGCCAAGCAGCCGAAGTGCTGCACGCTTGCGGCGTCGACTTTGAGCGTCTGCGCGAGCAACTGCAGCGCTTTGTCGAAGAGACGACGCCACTGTTGCCTGAGAATACCCCAGAGGCCGAGACTCAGCCGACGCTAGGGTTCCAGCGCGTGCTGCAGCGCGCGGTCTTCCATGTTCAATCCTCGGGCAAATCTGAGGTTTCAGGCGCTAACGTTCTGGTAGCGATCTTCAGTGAGAAAGAGAGCCACGCCGTTTACGTGCTGCAGATGCAGGGTGTTGAGCGCCTCGATGTGGTGAACTTTATTTCGCACGGTATCTCTGAAACTCAGAGCAGCGAAGAGCAGGCTGATGAGACAACGGAGACTGCAGAGGAGTCCCCCAATGACGCTTCGAGTCCGCTAAAACAGTATGCCGTGAATCTCAACCAGCAGGCTGCTGAGGGTATGATTGATCCGCTAGTCGGACGTGACTCTGAGGTTGAACGTGTCGTTCAGATCCTTTCGCGCCGCCGCAAAAACAATCCGCTGCTCGTCGGCGAGGCGGGTGTCGGTAAAACCGCCATCGCTGAAGGTTTGGCGAAGCTAATCGTCGAGGAGCAGGTACCCAGTGTTATCGCTGAGTCTGTCGTCTACTCCCTCGACCTGGGTGCGTTGCTGGCAGGTACCAAATATCGCGGTGATTTTGAGAAACGACTCAAGGCGCTGCTCAATGAGATTAAGAAGAAGCCTCATTCGATCCTTTTCATCGATGAGATTCACACGATTATAGGTGCCGGCGCTGCGTCCGGCGGTTCAATGGATGCGAGCAATCTGCTTAAGCCGCTGCTCAGCTCTGGTCAGATCCGGTGTATCGGCTCGACCACCTTCCAAGAGTTCCGCGGCATCTTTGAGAAGGATCGTGCACTAGCACGTCGTTTCCAGAAAGTTGACGTGATGGAACCGAGCGTTGATGACACCTACCAGATTTTGCGTGGTCTGAAATCGCGCTTTGAAGAGCATCACGAGATCCGCTACGAGGATGAGGCGCTGCGTGCTGCCGCTGAGCTGGCGGAGCGCTACATCAACGAGAAACATCTGCCAGACAAGGCGATCGATGTGATCGATGAAGCGGGCGCTTATCAGCGCCTGTTGAAGCCTGAAGACCGGGTTGAGGTTATTGGTGTTGAGCAGGTTGAGGCAATTGTAGCCAAGATTGCACGCATACCACCGAAGAGTGTATCGACCTCAGACAAGCAGCAGCTCGGCAAGCTCGACTCCAGCCTCAAAATGGTGGTGTTGGGCCAAGACGAGGCGATTGATACGCTGTCAGCTGCGATCAAGCTGTCGCGTGCTGGGCTTAAAGAGCCGAACAAACCGGTGGGTAGCTTTCTGTTTGCCGGCCCTACGGGTGTCGGTAAGACAGAGGTCACCGCGCAGTTGGCGCGTATCATGGGTATCGAACTGATTCGTTTCGATATGTCCGAGTACATGGAGCGTCACACTGTCTCTCGTTTGATCGGTGCGCCTCCGGGTTATGTTGGTTACGACCAGGGCGGCCTGCTAACCGAAGCGGTTACCAAGAATCCACATGCGGTGCTGCTGCTTGATGAGATCGAGAAAGCTCACCCTGAGGTATTCAACCTGCTGTTGCAGGTGATGGATAACGGTACATTGACCGACAACAATGGTCGCAAGGCCGACTTCCGTAATGTCATCCTGGTGATGACTACCAACGCGGGTGCCGAAGCGATGAGTCGTCCGAGCATCGGCTTTACCAATCAGGATCACTCGTCCGACGGGATGGAGGCGCTTAAACGTCTGTTTACGCCGGAGTTCCGCAACCGACTGGACGCTGTGGTGCAGTTTAAACCACTATCGCTCGAGATCGTTCGCGGCGTGGTCGACAAGTTCCTGACCGAGTTGCAGGCGCAGTTAGATGAGAAGCGGGTCATGATTCACGCAACATCTGAGGCGCGTGACTGGTTGGCTGAACACGGCTACGACGAGAAGATGGGTGCGCGCCCCATGCGTCGCTTGATTCAAGAGAAGATCAAGAAGCCGTTGGCTGAGCTGATACTCTTTGGTGAGTTGGCTGAGCAGGGTGGTGAAGTAGAGATTCGTGTCGGCGCCGATGGCGAGCTAACACTGGAGATAGAGGAGGTGGTCGCTTAGGCGGCCACCTGCTCCTGAGTCTTGGCTTAGCGAGCGCGGTAGACGATACGGCCTTTGTTGAGGTCGTATGGCGTTAGCTCAACCTTAACCTTGTCGCCCGTTAGAATACGGATGTAGTTCTTACGCATTTTGCCCGAGATGTGTGCGGTCACAACGTGGCCGTTCTCAAGTTCTACACGGAACATAGTGTTAGGAAGGGTATCTACAACCGTTCCTTCCATCTCAAAAGCTTCTTCTTTAGCCATTCACTCTTAACCTTAGGTGTTTGTCATCACTCCGGATTGGGCGCAAGTCGCTGTACCCGGATTTGGAAAGCGCCATATTCTGCACTAATCGCAGCCTAATGTGAAATGAATTGCCTGTTTTCTGAGCAATTTGTCGATTCGGTTAGAGAGACTCTTGGCGCTCAGCGTCGCCAACTCGGATCCAGACGCCCTGTTCGAGACGCTCAAGCGGGTAGAAGCGGGCTTTGTAGCTCATCTTGCGACAGTTTTTTACCCAGTAACCCAAGTAGAGGTAGCCGCCGCGCAGTTCACGCAGTTGCATCAGCTGCCAAAGGACTGCATAGGTCCCTAGACTGCGATGCTCATGCTCAGGATCGTAAAAAGTGTAAACCGCTGATTGCCCCTGCTGCAGACTGTCTGAGACGGCAACAGCTAGGAGTTTACCCTCAGCGTCACGCATCAGATGAAATTGGCTCTGTTGGTTGGAGTCCGCCAGAAATCCAGAGAACTGACCCGGCGAAGGGGGATACATATCACCATCAGAGTGGCGCTCTTTGATATAACGCTCGTAGAGTTTGTAGATCTCATCCGTAAGTGCGGGGTCGATGCTCTCGACGCTAAGATCGCGATTTTTGTTCCAGATGCGTTTCTGAGACTTTGACATCTGGAACTCATACGCCGGTATTCGAACGGATATGCAGGCATCACACTGGATGCAGTGTGGGCGGTAGATGTGCGAACCTGAACGGCGAAAGCCCATATCGGTCAGCTGGGCATAGATGTCTGCGTCTAGATCTGCCTGAGGGTCGACAAAGAGCGTGCGTGCCTTCTCATTATCAAGGTAGCTGCACTCATGCTCTGGGGTGGCAAAAAAACGCAGTGTTTGAAGGGTAGACATCTATTTGCTCCCGGACTGCTGGTGCCATATCGGATTACGCCAGACGTCCGTCTCAGGACGATCATTGCAGCTTAGTAGCAGCTGCTCAAACTGCTCGCGGTCAATCTCCTCTGCACCCAAGGAGTGCAGGTGTGGGTTATAGACCTGACAGTCGATTACAGCATAGCCTGCTTGGCCAAGTTTTTCAGCCAGATGGTAGAGACAAATCTTTGAAGCGTCAGGTATCGCTGAGAACATTGATTCGCCGAAGAATAACTTGCCTATGGCTAGGCCGTAGAGCCCACCAACTAACTCACCATCTGTCCAGAGCTCGACGCTGTGGCCCACACCCCGTTTGGCAAGCTCGGTGTAGGCGCTGATAAACGCCGGGCTGATCCAGGTGCCCTCTTGCGTTGAGCGAGGAGCAGCGCAAGCTCGCATTACCGCGGTGAAGGAGCTGTCGATGCGCACTTCATAATTGAGTTGGCGCATCCGTTTGCGCAGTGATTTAGAGGGGTGGAATTGATCGGGAAAGAGTACGCAGCGAGGCGATGGGCTCCACCAGAGGATCGGTTCGCCGTCGTTGAACCAAGGGAAGATGCCCTTAGGGTAAGCGGTTTGCAGCCAGTCCGCGTTAAGTTCGCCGCCGGCTGCGAGCAATCCGTTGGGCTCATCAAGAGCCCATTCGGTTGGCGGAAAGGCCGGGAATCCCGGATCCAGCCAAGGGAGCATATTACTTCTCGAGCGAGTCGAGGTAGCGCTCTGCGTCTAGGGCCGCCATACAGCCAAAGCCCGCGGAGGTGATCGCCTGACGGTAGATGTGGTCGCACACATCACCGGCCGCGAAAACACCCTCAACGTTGGTTTGTGTCGCATTCCCGTCAGTCCCAGAGTGGATTTTCAGATAACCATCTTTCATATCCAACTGACCTGCAAACAGATCGGTGTTGGGCTTGTGGCCAATCGCGATGAACACGCCCTGTGCATCCAACTCCTGAGTCTCGCCTGTTTCGGTGCTCTTTACACGAATACCGGTAACGCCAGATTGATCGCCCAGAACTTCGTCTAACTGGTGGTTCCAAATGATGTTAACGTTGCCAGTTTCAGCACGCTCAAACAATTTGTCCTGAAGAATTTTCTCTGAGCGCAGAGAGTCGCGGCGGTGCACCAGCGTCACCTCAGCGGCGATGTTTGAGAGGTAGAGCGCTTCTTCCACGGCTGTATTACCACCTCCGACCACGACAACTTTCTGGTTGCGGTAGAAGAAGCCGTCACAGGTTGCACAGGCGCTGACGCCTTTGCCCTTGAACGCCTCTTCAGAGTCCAGCCCAAGATATTGCGCCGATGCGCCGGTGCAGATAATCAGCGCATCACAGCTGTACTCACCCATATCGCCTTTGAGGATGAATGGGCGACTCTGCAGCTCAGCAGTGTGGATGTGGTCAAACACAACCTGAGTATCGAAGCGCTCCGCATGCGCCTGCATGCGCTGCATCAGTTCAGGGCCCTGAACCCCATCAACGTCACCCGGCCAGTTGTCGACATCGGTAGTTGTGGTTAGCTGGCCACCGGCCTGCATACCGGTAATAACGATTGGATTGAGGTTAGCGCGCGCGGCATAAACAGCAGCTGTGTAACCCGCAGGGCCGGAACCCAAGATAATCAGGCGGTGGTGTTGAATTTCGCTCATTGCTAGGAGTCCAGTGGAGTAAGTTAGAAATATAAGTTGTGGCATAGTTTATGGGGCTGGTGGGCCGCAATTCAACCCCAGATAGGGCAAGACCTTCACCCCCTGTTTATGCTATTTTGGCGACTAATAGATCCTGTTCGACATAAGGGATGCTCGTTGAGTACTCAGGAAAACGCTAATACACCTACCGTTGCCCAGCAGTTGGGCCGCATCGCGCGTGAATCAGCTCTGGTTTTAGCAATCGGTGCCAACGTACTGCTACTGCTCGCTCTCTTCAGTTACGACCCGCGTGACCCCGGCTGGTCACACTACGCTTATCAAGCCAAGGTAAATAACTGGGTGGGTAATTTTGGCGCCTGGATAGCTGACTATACAGTCGCTTGGTTGGGTGCCGCGGCTTTCCTGCTGCCGCTACTCATTATCGTGCCGGCCTGGCGCTGGTTACGCCGTCGTCAGTTGGGTACGTTGCAACAGTTACCCTTTATTCTTTTGCGCCTCTTCGGGGCGACCTTGATGCTGATCTCGCTCTCAGCACTTGCTTCGCTGCACTTCTCCAACGAGGCGCTGCAATTTCCGTTCTCGGCGGGAGGCCTTTCGGGTCAAGCGCTTGGAGAGTTTGCAGTACATTGGTTGAACTTGATTGGCGCCACCGTCGTGCTTTGGATTGCACTGTTGTTGGGCCTGACACTCTATGTTGATACCAGTTGGGCGCAGGTGTTGGATGGTCTAGGTAACGCCGTTTACTGGGTGACCGATAAGCTGACCTCTGTGAAGGTCTCGGTGCCTGAGCGACCCAAGGCCAAAGTCGCGGGTGCCGGTGCCGAGCGTCCCGTTGAAGTGCGAAAAGTGGATCGCATCGAACCCGAGATGGACCTTGGCCCAGCAACCGATCCAAATCCGGCTGCTAAGAAACCTGCACCTGTCTCGATTGCGCCAGATGTTACCCAAGCAGAGATAGCGAAGCCGGCGACTACTCCAGTTGCTGCGCAATCGGCTGCTGATACCCCGCCTTGGGACACGCCTACCAAAGCGGCCGATGCTGATGCAAAGCGCAACGTTAAGATTGTGCCGCTGTCACAGACTCACAAGCCGCTAGAGAGCGATGACGATAAGGATGTTAAACCGAGCGCACCGGCGAAGATGAAGCTGCCGAGCCTCGAACTGCTTGATCCACCGGAGCTACAAACCGACCAGGGCTACACCGAAGAGGAGGTGGAGCAGCTTTCGCGTCTGCTAGAGCAGAAACTCAAAGACTTTGGCGTTGTTGCCGAGGTGGTTGAAGTTAACCCCGGACCGGTGATCACCCGATTTGAAATCCAACCGGCACCGGGCGTCAAAGCGAGCAAGATCTCTAACCTGGCGCGCGACCTGGCACGCTCCATGGCAGTTGCCGCTGTGCGTGTTGTAGAGGTGATTCCGGGTAAATCGGTGGTGGGTATCGAGATTCCAAATCACTCTCGTCAGATGGTGCGTTTGTCAGAGGTTCTCAACTCCAAACCTTACTTGGATGCGGCTTCGAAACTCACACTGGCGCTGGGCAACGATATCGCCGGTAACCCCGTTGTTGCGAACTTGGCGAAGATGCCACATCTGTTGGTGGCGGGTACCACCGGGTCGGGTAAGTCCGTTGGTGTTAACGCGATGCTGCTCAGTCTGCTCTACAAAGCGACGCCCGAGCAGGTGCGTCTAATGCTGGTAGACCCGAAGATGCTCGAGCTCTCTATCTACGACGGTATTCCGCATCTACTGACGCCGGTTATTACGGATATGAAAGAGGCGGCAGGTGGCCTACGCTGGTGTGTCGCCGAGATGGAGCGACGCTATCGTCTGATGGCAAAAGTAGGCGTACGTAATATAGCCGGTTACAACGATAAGGTGCGCGAAGCTGAAGCCGCTGGCACACCGCTCAAAGACCCGTTGTGGAATCCGATGGAGATGGGCTTGTCGCCGAGTGAGCCCGCGCCAGACCTTGAAACCCTGCCATATATCGTGGTGGTCATCGACGAATTTGCCGACATGATGATGATTGTTGGCAAGAAGGTCGAAGAGCTCATTGCACGTATTGCACAGAAAGCGCGCGCTGCAGGTATCCACCTGATTCTTGCGACTCAGCGCCCATCGGTTGATGTTATTACCGGCCTCATCAAAGCCAACGTACCAACGCGTATCGCCTTCCAAGTCTCATCGAAGATCGACTCACGTACGATCCTCGACCAGGCGGGTGCCGAGAACCTCCTCGGTAACGGCGACATGCTCTATCTACCGGCGGGCACTTCGGTGCCAAACCGTGTGCACGGCGCGTTTGTTGGTGATGATGAGGTGCACCGCGTCGTTGAGGCCTGGAAGGCGATGGGTGAGCCGGTGTTTATCGATGCCATCCTCAACGAAGGTGGCGGTGATACTGGCGCAGCGGGTGGTGGTGCAGGTCTGTTCGACGATGAGTCAGATGCGCTCTACGATGAGGCGGTCGCCTTTGTCACTGAGTCACGTAAAGCGTCGATCTCGTCGGTGCAGCGGAAATTGAAGATCGGCTACAACCGTGCCGCTCGTATGATCGAGACAATGGAAGCGGCTGGTGTTGTCAGTGAGGCGGGCAGCAATGGTCAGCGCGAAGTTTTGGCACCGCCCCCACCCAGGGATTAATAATGAGATATCTGCTTGTTTCACTGTTAACGCTTGCGCTATCTGGAGTAGCTAAGGCACAGGACGCGGCTCAGTTACTCGCTGATCGGCTCGGTGAGCATCAGCGATTCACTGCTGAGTTTCAGCAATACACGCTAGGCGACGGCAGTAGTCGAGAGGAGTTGAGCCAGGGGCGGATGTGGATTGAGACACCGAACCGCGTGCGCTGGGAGACAGAGCAGCCCTTTCCGCAACTGATCGTTGGTGATGGTGATAATCTGTGGATTTACGATCCTGACCTCGAACAGGCAACTCGCCGTTCACTGTCCGAGGAGTTTGCGTTTACCCCTGCGAGCGTTCTCGGAGCCAGCCGCGCTGAATTAGAAGCACGCTTTTTCGTCAGTCAGATTGAGGCTGGCGGCGCAGACAACCTATTCGAATTAAGGCCCAAAGCGTCTGAAAATGCCGAGTTCGAGCGCTTGCGTATGCTCTTTGGTCCGCGCTCGCTTAGTGAGATCTTAATTGAAGATGGTCTGGGGCAACGCTCGCTGATAATGTTCAAAAATCTGAGCTTTCCTGTTGCGATAGACCCCGCTCGCTTCGTTTTCACGCCGCCACCAGGTACCGACCTGATTGAGGCGCAACCGCTCCAGTCGCCGGCCAACTGATGGACCTGTTCGATGCGAGCCCAGCGGGCTATGAGCCTCTTGCATCACGCATGCGCCCGCGCAAGCTGGAGCAGTACCTTGGACAGGAGCATCTGTTTGGCGAGGGTAAGCCGCTACGCAAGCAGTTAGAGCAGGGCAACATCCACTCGCTTATTCTTTGGGGTCCACCGGGCGTTGGAAAAACAACCTTGGCGCGCCTGATTGCCGAATATGTTGATGCTGACTTTATCTCTATTTCAGCCGTAATGGACGGGGTGAAAGAGGTGCGTGCCGCGGTTGAGCGCGGGCGCCACAACCGTATGCAGGGCGGACGTAAATCGATCCTGTTTGTGGATGAGGTGCACCGCTTCAATAAGGCGCAGCAGGACGCTTTTCTTCCCGTTGTTGAGGAGGGTACGCTGATCTTTATTGGCGCGACCACCGAGAACCCCTCATTTGAACTCAACAACGCGCTACTGTCGCGCGCTCGCGTCTATCCGCTCAAATCCCTCGGTGAGCCTGTGTTGTTGAAGTTGATTACTCAGGCGCTTAATGACGTGGAGAACGGTCTGGGTGAGCGTAAGCTGGAGTTCGAGGATGGAGTCTTAGAGTCTCTGGCTCGTACGGCTGACGGTGATGGTCGCCGCGCCCTCAGTCTGTTAGAGATCGCTGCCGATCTGGCTGAAGAGCGCGACGGTGTTGAGTACGTAACGCAGCAGTCGTTGGTAGAGGTGCTCGGTGCTGGAGCGCGGCGCTACGATAAGGGTGGCGACCTGTTTTACGATCAGATCTCAGCGTTTCACAAGTCGGTGCGCGGATCCAACGCTGACGGTGCGCTCTACTGGTGCTGCCGCATGCTAGATGCGGGCTGTGATCCGCTCTATATCGTGCGCCGTTTGGTTGCGATCGCCTCTGAAGATATTGGCAACGCCGACCCGCGTGCGATGCAGGTGGCGCTCTCGGCCTGGGATGCGTTTGAGCGGGTTGGACCGGCTGAGGGTGAGCGAGCGATTGCGCAAGCGGCAGTTTACTGCGCCATGGCGCCCAAGAGTAATGCACTCTACCGAGCTTACAATCAGTGCCGTGCTGATGTGGCGAAAGATCCCAGTTACGAGGTCCCAATGCACCTACGTAACGCCCCAACTGAATTGATGAAGCAGCAGGGTATGGGCGAGGGTTACCGTTACGCTCACGACGAGCCTAACGCTTACGCGGCAGGTGAGGTCTATCTGCCTGAGGTGATCAGCGAACGGCGTTACTACGAGCCAGAGAATCGTGGCCTTGAGATTAAACTTCGAGAGAAGCTAGAGCGTTTGCGTCAGGCGGATGAGTCTAGCCCGAAACGCCGTTACTCCCGCTTCTCTAAAACAGGAGGCAAACCACATTGATGCACGTATTGAGTGTGGCACTGGGTGGTGCCCTGGGAGCGGTGGCACGCTACTGGTTTAGTGGCTGGCTTAATGCTGGCGACTCAAAACTGCCCTGGGGAACGCTGAGTGCCAATGTGCTGGGTTCGTTTCTGATGGGGGTGATGTTTGTGCTGATTTTAGAAAAGGCCAAACTTCCACCTGAGATGCGTCCGCTGTTGATGACCGGTTTTCTCGGTGCATTTACCACCTTCTCCACTTTTTCGCTCGAAACCCTGACGCTGGTCCACGAAGGCCATATAATCGGGGCCCTCTTTTATGTACTATTGAGCGTCATTTTGTGCATTGCGGCACTGGCCTTAGCTGTTGGCCTGACACGCATGTTCTGAACCGTTTTTTAAGGAATTAATAGATCCATGTTAGATCCACGCCTGGTCCGTGATAACGCTGAAGCTATTGCTGAACAACTGAAGAAGAAAGGCTACGACTTTCCGCTCGACGCTTATAACGCGCTCGAAGCTGAGCGCAAGCAGGTGCAGGTAGATACTGAACGTCTACAGGCCGAGCGTAATACCCGTTCTAAATCGATTGGTAAGGCGAAGGCATCGGGTGAGGATATCGCTCCGCTACTGGCAGAGGTAGGTGCTTTAGGCGAGCAGTTAGATGCCGCCAAAGAGCAGCTGAGTCAGATTCAGACCAAGCTTGATGAGATTCTACTAAGCACTCCGAACCTGCCCGATGATTCAGTTCCTGCGGGTGCAGACGAAGAGGACAACGTCGAGGTACGCCGCTGGGGTACACCGGCTGAGTTCGATTTCGAAGCACAGGATCACGTCAGTATTGGTGAGGGTCTTGGCGGTCTGGACTTTGAGACCGCAGCTAAACTGACCGGATCGCGCTTTGCCGTAATGAGCGGCAACATGGCAAAACTGCACCGCGCGCTAGCGCAGTTCATGCTTGATACTCAGTGTGACGAGCACGGCTACACTGAGATCAATGTTCCATTTATGGTGAACTCTGAGTCTCTGGTTGGTACCGGGCAACTGCCAAAGTTTGAAGAGGACCTCTTCAAAGTACCTTTCGGTGAGCGCCACTACTACCTGATTCCAACGGCTGAAGTACCTGTGACAAACGTGGTGCGTGACTCGATTGTTGAAGCAGAGAAGCTGCCGATGAAGTACGCTTGTCACAGCCCCTGTTTCCGCTCGGAGGCAGGTTCAGCTGGGCGAGATACCCGCGGCATGATCCGTCAGCATCAGTTCGAGAAAGTTGAGATGGTGCAGGTGGTTGCGCCTGAAACTTCATGGCAAGCACTCGAAGATATGGTTGGCCATGCTGAAGCGATTCTGCAGAAACTAGAGCTGCCTTACCGCGTCGTGACGCTCTGTGGTGGCGACCTAGGTTTCTCCGCAGCTAAGACCTACGACATTGAAGTCTGGCTACCAGGTCAGGCGAAATACCGCGAGATATCTTCGGTCTCTAATATGACCGACTATCAGGCCCGCCGCATGATGGCGCGCTGGCGTAACCCCGAGACAGGTAAGCCAGAGCTGGTACACACGCTCAACGGTTCAGGCCTTGCTGTGGGTCGCACGCTAGTAGCGGTGCTAGAGAACTATCAGAATGCCGATGGTAGCGTGCGCGTACCAGAAGTTCTGCGTCCATACCTGGGCGGTCTAGAGCTTCTGCAGGCTTAAAAACGATGGGCGAGCAGTATGATCTGGTCGTAGTGGGTGGTGGCATGGTCGGTGCCGCCACTGCGCTTGCGCTCTCGCAGACTGGTCTGAAGATTGCCCTCATCGAACATCAAATACCTCAGCCCTTTGATACTGATCAGCCACTGGACCTAAGAGTCTCTGCCCTTAGCCCGGCCTCAGTCGAGTTGCTGGATCAGCTGGATGTCTGGTCGACGATTCTCAATTGGCGCGCCTGTCCGTACCGCCGTATGCGTGTTTGGGAGCTGGATGAAGACGCTGTCGGTCTGCAAGGTAAACTGGCCGATAAACTGGCGACCGAATTCAACTCCGATGATATGGGGCTCAGCGAGCTCGGCTATATCGTTGAGAATCGTTTGATTCAGCGAGCTTTGATCGAGCAGCTACAGCAGAGTTCAGTTGAGCTGCTCAGCGAGCAGGTTCGCTCTATCGATTATTCGCCCGGTGCGAGCCTGGTTGAGCTGGCTAATGATCAGGTGCTGGTGGCACGTCTGCTGGTTGCGGCTGATGGCGGCAATTCGATGGTGCGCAGTGCGGCAGCTATATCGGTGCATCAGTGGGACTATGCGCAGAAGGCGATGGTGATCAATGTCACCACCGAGGCGCCGCAACAGGATATCACCTGGCAGCAGTTCACCCCTTCAGGCCCACACGCTCTTCTGCCCCTGCCGGGTAATCATGCATCTCTGGTTTGGTATGACTCTCCGGCACGCATTGATCAGCTGTTGAAGCTGAGTGATGCAGCGCTGGAAGAAGCTTTGGCGCTTAAGTTCCCTCGGCGTCTCGGTAAGCTCCAATCCATTGATGCGCGCGGTGCCTTTCCGCTGCGCCGCCTGCATGCCCTGAACTACTATAAGCCGGGCGTGGTTCTGGTTGGTGACGCTGCACACCAGATCAATCCCTTGGCCGGGCAGGGCGTTAATCTGGGCTTCCAAGACGTGAAGGCGTTGACGGAGTCGCTCAAAGAGGCGCTCGATCAGGGTCTGCGGATCGACGACCCAACACCTCTGGCCCAGTATGAGAAACAGCGCCGCAACGCCAATCTACTTATGGTGCAGGCGATGGATGCCTTCTACCGTGGCTTCAGTAACAACCTTGGCCCGCTGAAGCTCGCTCGAAACCTAATCCTCGGCCTCAGCGGCAACCTACCACCCCTGCGCAAACAGATCATCAAACTCGCCTCCGGCCTGTAAGAGCGATCTGCGCGTGTCGGGTAATCCGCCTTTGGCGGACAACCCTCCTACAGCGGACAACTCCCTTACACCACATATCCGTCCCAGAAAACCTTGAAAAAATCGGGTGGGTGCCCAATCTTCGTACTAGGTGAAGAAATGAGAGGTGCTGTTATGTTTAGAACTGCTCTGATTACACTGATGTTGGGTTTGGGTTCGATGGCTAACGCGGCGCTACCGTTGGCTGACTCTCAGGGGCAGGAGCTGCCGACTCTGGCGCCAATGCTGGAGCGGGTGAATCCGGCTGTGGTGAACATTGCCACCTATTCGACCCGCCGGGTAGGCGTTAACCCGCTGCTGAATGACCCTTTCTTCCAACGCTTCTTCAACATTCCTCGCCAGCAGCTCCAGCCGCAGCAGCGGCGTTCGCAAAACTCAGCTGGCTCCGGCGTCATTGTCGATGCTGCTGAGGGTACGATCGTAACCAACTTCCATGTGATCAAAGGCGCTGATGAGATTCAGATCCAACTGACTGATGGTCGCAGCTATGAAGCAACTTTAATTGGTGCGGATCCTGAGGTGGATATCGCTGTGCTTGATATTGAAGCGCAGTCGCTGACGCAGCTGGATTTGCGCGATTCGGATCAGGTCCGCGTTGGCGATTTCGTGGTTGCTATCGGTAACCCCTTTGGTCTTGGCCAGACAATTACGACTGGCGTCGTCAGCGCCCTAGGACGCTCAGGCCTCGGAATTGAGGGGTATGAGAACTTTATACAGACCGACGCATCGATCAACCCGGGCAACTCCGGTGGTGCACTCGTCGACTTGAACGGCCAGTTGGTGGGTATCAACACTGCGATCATCGCACCAGGCGGCGGTAACGTCGGGATCGGATTCGCGATTCCGTCAAATATGATGCGTCAGGTGGCGGATCAGATATTAGAGCAGGGCAGCGTATCACGCGGTCAGATCGGTATCTCAATCCAAGAGATTACGCCGGATCTGCAGAGCGCCTTCAAAATGCGTAACGGCGAATCAGGCGTGTTGGTGACCGGCGTCAGTGATGACTCCCCAGCACAGCAAGCGGGTTTGCAGCCAGGTGATGTGATTATCAGTGTCGACGGGAAAGCGACTCCTGATATTGGGCAACTGCGTAATCAGATCGCTTTTGCACCGACCGATCGCTCTGTACCTCTGCGGGTACTGCGCGATGGCCAACGTATCGATCTACAGGTTCGGGTAAGCCGCAGCTACACCAACGAGACAGCAGAAGATGTCCATCCCTTATTGGAGGGGGCGCGCTTTGATAATACCCCCGATGGACGCGGAGTACGTGTCGTCAGCCTCGCGCCGGACTCGCGTGCAGCGCTGGCGGGGCTGGAGATCGAAGACCGAATACTGAGCATCAATCGTCAGCGCATAAATAATGTCGGTGAGTTGCGTTCGATGCTGGCAGGGCGTCGAGGAGAGCTGCTACTGCAGATTCAGCGGGGTCGTTCGGCCTTTTATCTGGTGCTGCGATAAGCTTGGTGTTGGCGTTCATCTGTGACACTATCGGAGTGACCAGTTAATAAGTGTTCCATATGTCACAGATGAACATTAAACAACTCGCACTCTGCAGCTTGCTGCTCACCCTAGTGGGCTGCACCTACAATCCGTTCAAAACTGAGCCGGATACCACTGCAACTGTCGCTGAACCTCAACCTGTCTGCTCTGAGGCATGCAAAGCCGAGGCGGTAAAGCCGTTGCTAAAGGAGTACGTAGAGCGGGAGTCCTCTTCAACCGGTCTACAGCTTGGCGCGTTTAAAGAGCCCATCGGTGCCAGTAAACTGATTCAACGCCTCAGCACTAACTATCCTGTTGTTTTTGAAAGCAGATCTCCAATTATCCGTGCAATCGAGCGGGACGGGACTACACTTTATAGAGTCATTCTCGGACCTTTCAGTGATCCTAGTGTCGCCGATGCCTTCTGTAAGTTGCTGCGCCAGCACTCTGAAGCTTGCTTCGCCACCACCTTTGATCGAGTGGATCTGAGAGTCGATCTAGTAGCGGATAGCTAATAACGACGTAAAGGATGCGCAATGAAGGGTGTGGTTTTCAATATCCTTGAGGATATGGTCACCGAGAAGGGTGGCTTGATGATGTGGCAAAAGGTTATCGATAAGGCCGGTGTCGACGGTGGTTACACCGCGGTATCGACATACAACGATGACGAGCTGTTCGCTATAGTCGGTGCCGTGGTGGAAGAGCTTGAGCTGCCAGCCCAGACCGTGATCAGCGCCTTCGGGACCTATATGTTTGGCCAACTGGCCAGCCGCTACCCCGTCTTTGTCGACTCCTGCGATGACCTGTTCAGCTTTCTTGAGAGTATCGACTCGGTGATTCATCTCGAAGTGAGGAAGCTAATGACCGAGACGAACCTTCCTTCCATAAAGTGTGAACGTATCGGCGATGAGCAGTTAGTTATGGACTACCGCTCGCCGCGCCGCCTCTGTGTATTGGCTGAGGGGCTGATTTATGGTGCAGCAGAACACTACAAAACACCGATCAAAATAGAGCACCCTGTCTGTATGCATAAGGGCTCAGACTACTGTGATATGCGGGTAAGTGTAACGCATGAGTGATGAAGCCGAGCTCTATCGCAAGGCCTACGAGCGTGAGCGCGAGGCGCGTAAAGCTGCAGAACAGATCGTAGAGAACCACACGCGTGAACTCTACCTTCAGAACCAAAAGCTGGAGGAGTCGCTTAAGCAACTCAAAGAGCAGCAGCGCGTGCTGGTGCAAAACGAGAAGCTAGCGATGTTAGGGACTTTGGCAGCTGGTATTGCCCATGAGATCAACAATCCTATGGCGTTTGTTCATGCCAACCTCGAATCACTTTCGGACTACCTTGAGCCCTATCAAAAACTCGTGGCGCTGCAGCGAGAGGCTTTAACGCTGCCACCCGAGCAGCAAGAGGCTGCTGCAGCTAAGATCGCCAAACATATGGCTGATGCTGATCTGGAGTTTTTTGAAGAGGAGCTTCCCGAGTTGATGGAGGACACGCGCGATGGACTTCAGCGCGTGCGTGAAATAGTGGCTAACCTTCGTAGCTTTGCACGTACACACACGCAGGAACGCCACCCTGAGGATATAGTGGCGGGCCTGCAATCGACACTTAAGCTATTAAATTCTCAGTTTCGTACCGAGGTGGTACTGCAGCAAGACCTTCAGCCTCTGCCGCTGGTGCACTGCAATATATCTGAGCTAAACCAGGTGTTTCTTAATCTGCTGGTTAACGCAGGTCATGCTGTCGAGGGTCGTAAGGGTGCGACCATCAGTATCGCTACTGCAGTAGCCAAGGACAAAGTGATCATCAAGATTGGGGATAACGGTATTGGCATGAGTGAGGAAGTTAAGGAGCAAATTTTCGTGCCCTTTTTCACCACAAAGCCCGTCGGTAAAGGTACCGGAATGGGGATGTCGATCGCTTACGGTATCATCGTCGACCACGGTGGCGAAATTGAAGTTGAATCGACTGAAGGTGAGGGGACCACCTTTACAATCACGCTGCCGATAGACGGTTAAACCGATTTTGAAAATAGATCACAAAAAAGTCGCTATCGAGCCGTTTATAACGATAAAAATTTTTTAATTTCAGGTTGAAAAAAACCAACTCTCACTCAGCCCGCGTCAGCTCTAGCGTTGGCCTGATTTCCCGTCGAAACCCAGAAAACAGATCCAAAAACAAGTATTGAAATAAATACTCATATCACTATATTGGGTGTCACTGGTTACACGAGGCACTACATGTAGTGTTTTGTCTGTTTTTTAAGCATCAAGAAGACATTTGCGACAGTCGCTAATCTGCAGCGTTAGGAAATACTAACCTGGCCCCTATTAGATCGACATTGCGAGCGTCACAGAGCGGGTCAGCGACATGCAACAAGATCTAATGGTTACCAAACGCGACGGACGCAAAGAGCCGATCGATCTGGAGAAAATTCACAAGGTACTGATGTGGGCTGCCACTGGTCTTGATACAGTTTCGGTCTCCCAGGTTGAGCTGAGTTCGCACCTACAGTTTTTTGAAGGCATCAGCACCAGTGATATCCACGAGACGCTGATCAAATCCGCTGCGGATTTGATCTCGGAGGAAGCACCGGACTATCAGTACTTGGCTGCTCGCCTGTCAGTCTTCCACCTGCGCAAAAAAGCGTTTGGGGATTTTGAACCTCCACACCTCTTTGCCCATGTGCAGAAAATGGTGGGCGATAAGCGCTATGACCAGCACTTGCTTGAGGATTACACCGAGGCAGAGTTCAATGAGATGAACGACTACCTCAAGCACGACCGTGATATGAATTTCAGCTACGCGGCCGTCAAGCAGCTTGAGGGTAAGTACCTGCTACAGAACCGAGTAACCGGCGAGATCTATGAGAGCCCACAGCAGCTCTACATGTTGGTGGCGGCTTGTCTCTTCTCTAAATACCCACAAGAGACGCGCCTCGACTACATCAAGCGCTTCTATGACGCGTGCTCCGAGTTCAAATTGTCACTCCCCACCCCGATCATGGCGGGCGTGCGGACACCCACTCGCCAGTTCAGTTCGTGCGTGCTGATCGAGACCGGAGATAGCTTGGACTCGATCAACGCAACGTCGTCCGCGATTGTTAAATACGTCTCACAGCGAGCAGGTATTGGTATCAATGCAGGTCGCATCCGTGCGCTCGGGAGTCCAATTCGTAACGGAGAGGCTTTCCACACTGGCTGTATTCCGTTCTATAAGCACTTCCAGACCGCGGTAAAATCCTGTTCGCAGGGTGGTGTGCGCGGTGGTGCTGCGACCCTCTTCTACCCAATCTGGCACTACGAAGTTGAGTCACTGCTAGTGTTGAAGAACAACCGCGGTGTTGAAGAGAACCGCGTGCGTCACCTCGATTACGGTGTACAGCTCAACCGTCTGATGTACCAGCGCCTGATCAAGGGTGGCAACATCACACTGTTCAGCCCCCATGAGGTACCTGGTCTTTACGAGGCGTTTTTTGCGGATCAAGAGAAGTTTGAAGAGCTGTACGTCAAGTATGAAGCTGATCCAGACATCCGTAAGAAGACAATCAAGGCGGTCGAACTGTTCGGTATTCTGGCCTCTGAGCGCGCGTCAACAGGCCGTATCTACATTCAGAACGTAGACCACTGTAATACCCACAGCCCATTCGATCCGGCTGTTGCGCCGGTTAAGCAGTCAAACCTCTGCCTAGAGATTGCGCTGCCAACCAAGCCGCTCAACGATGTGAATGACGAAGAGGGCGAGATCGCGCTCTGTACTCTCTCTGCATTTAACCTAGGCGCATTGAGTAACCTAGATGAGTTAGAGAACCTCGCAGATTTGATCGTGCGTGCTCTCGATAGCCTGCTGGACTATCAGGACTACCCGGTCCCTGCGGCATACAACGCGACAATGGGACGCCGTACACTGGGTGTGGGTGTGACTAACCTCGCATACTACCTGGCGAAAAATGGCGTGAAGTACTCAGATGGCTCGGCGAATGGTTTGGTGCATCGCACTTTTGAAGCGATTCAGTACTTCCTGTTAAAGGCCTCTAACGGTCTCGCGAAAGAGCTGGGTGCCTGCCCTAAATTTAATGAGACCACTTACGCTAAAGGTCTGCTGCCGATCGACACCTACAAGCGTGAAGTGGATGAGTTCTGTGAAGAACCGCTGCACTACTTCTGGGAGACTCTACGCGAGGATATTCGCGAATTCGGTCTGCGTAACTCAACGCTGACCGCGTTGATGCCTTGCGAGACCTCATCACAGATTACTAACTCGACCAACGGTATCGAGCCCCCACGTGGTTTCGTATCAGTTAAATCGAGCAAAGATGGTGTGATGAAGCAGATTGTACCTGAGTACCTTGAGCTGAAAGGTAACTACGAGTTGCTCTGGAGCATCCCGAACAATGAAGGTTACCTGCAGTTGGTTGGCATCATGCAGAAGTTTGTCGATCAGGCGATCTCGGCGAACACCAACTACGATCCGGTGAAGTTTCCGAATGACAAGGTGCCGATGAAGCAGCTGCTCAAAGACCTGCTGACCGCATACAAGTACGGTTTGAAGACGCTCTACTACCACAACACCCGTGATGGTGCGTCGGATCAGCAGGATGAAGGTTGTGAAGGTGGAGCCTGTAAGCTTTAAGGCGTGCAGCTACAGAAAATGGGTTTGTAGACCGGCGGTTTGCGGTCTGCGTATACACAATTGATCTTTTTAATGGAGTGGTTTTAAGCGTATGTCTTACTCTACTTTTAGTGCTAGTTCTCATGATGCTACGCTCGAGCCGATGTTTTTTGGGCGCAGCGTAAACGTGGCCCGTTACGACCGTCAGAAATACCCAATTTTCGAAAAATTGATCGAGAAACAGCTCTCGTTCTTTTGGCGCCCTGAAGAGGTGGACCTAAGCACCGACCGCAAAGACTTTATGGCGCTTCCAGAGCACGAGAAGCACATCTTCTTGTCAAATCTGAAGTACCAGACACTGCTGGACTCTGTGCAGGGGCGCTCACCTAACATCGCGTTTCTGCCGATCACTTCGCTGCCGGAACTTGAGACCTGGTTTGAGACCTGGGCTTTCTCAGAGACGATCCACAGTCGTTCGTACACGCATATCATCCGCAACATCGTAACCGAGCCGTCAGAAGTGTTCGATCAGATCGTCACCAACCCTGAGATTGTGCGTCGTGCCGAGTCGGTGACCCGTTTGTACGATGAGCTGATCGAGCTGGTCAATATTCACACCGTGCATGGTGCTGGCACCCACACCATTGATGGCAAAACGTACGACACTTCTGAGTACAACCTCAAAACCAAGCTCTACCTGACGCTGGTTTCGGTGAACGTACTCGAGGCCATCCGTTTTTATGTCAGCTTTGCTTGTTCGTTCGCCTTCGCTGAGCGTGCGCTGATGGAGGGTAATGCCAAGATCATTCGTTTGATCGCGCGTGACGAGGCACTACATCTGACCGGCACCCAGCATATGATCAACTTGATGAGTTCAGGCCGTGATGATGCTGACTTCAAACAGATCGCTGAGGAGTGCAAACCTCAAGTAGTTGATCTGTTCCGCGAAGCGGCTGAGCAGGAGAAGGAATGGGCCGATTACCTCTTCAGTCAGGGCTCAATGATCGGTCTGAATGCGCGTATTCTTGGCGATTACGTGGAGTACATCACCAACGTTCGCATGAAGGCGATTGGCCTCGAAGAGCTCTTCCCGGTACGTACTAACCCTCTGCCATGGATGAACTCATGGCTGGTCAGTGATAACGTGCAGGTGGCGCCTCAAGAGTCTGAGATCAGCTCTTACCTTGTGGGCCAGATCGATGCGGATGTAGATACCGAAGACTTCGACGACTTCGATCTCTAAGAGGCTGTCGATGTCCGGTATCCCACGTATCAAGGTAAACCATCACCACACCTTCTACTATCAGTACGAGTTTTCGTTGCTTGATGCGTTGGAAGTGCAAGAGATACCGGCACAGTATAACTGCCGGGGTGGCTACTGCGGAGTCTGTAAAGTGCGGCTGATAGATGGTGAGGTCGAGGAGGTACAGGATATCTTAGTTGATCTGGCTGACGATGAGATTCTCACTTGCAGCTGCAGACCTAAAGGCCACATCGAAATTGAGTTACCTGAGTAAGTTGTTGAAACTAAAATAAAGCGCAAAAAATTATAAAAAAGCAGGTTTTCGGACTTGCTTTTTTTAGTTCTACACAGGGCATGACATTTATGCCATCAATTAGGGCTATTTTGTAAATTTTCTTAAAAATCCCCGTTGACATACATAACCTATTGAAAAATAAGGGTTTTATTTTCGTGGTGATTTTTGCACCAATTCGCTGAGACCCCTGTAATTCCTGCCTTTGCGCTACTAATCCAAAAACAATTCACAGAGTTATCCACAGATGCTGTGGGTAACCTGTTTTGTGGATAAGTTTTTGGTTATGCACTGCAATGGTGCTCTCTCATATCGTCAAAACTGGCACATATCCTGCTTTTTTACTGGTATGAAAAAATATCGGATTTTGTGCCTCGATGGTGGCGGTATTCGAGGTTTTATAACAGCCCGCCTAATTGAACGCCTGCAGCAAGAGCATCCCGGTTGGCTAGAGCAGGTCGATCTGATCGCCGGCACCTCAACCGGAGGTTTACTAGCGCTTGCGCTTGCGAGTGGTAAATCACCGTCAGAGGTGTGTGAACTCTACGCAAACGCCGGCGAATCGATCTTTGATGACTCTCTGCTAGACGATCTAAAAGACCTAGGTCGGCTAGTGGGCGCGGATTACTCGAGTGCGCCACTGCAGAAGGAGCTTGAGCGTACCTTTGGGCAGCTGAGCTTAGCAGAGCTCGAGAAAAAAGTTGCGATACCGGCGTTCGATCTGGATAACCAGGCCGAAGATCCGGACAAACGCAGCTGGAAGCCGAAGATCTTTCATAACTTCATCGGGGATGACTCCGACGGAGATCAAAATGTTGCCAAGGTAGCGCTCTACACCAGTGCTGCACCAACTTATTTTCCATCGGCTGATGGTTATATTGATGGTGGCGTTTTTGCGAATAACCCGAGTCTGGTAGCTTTGGCGCAGGCGATTGCACAGGATAATCACCACTCTGAGCGGGCTGAGCTTGGTGAGGTGGTTCTGCTCTCCATCGGTACCGGAGCCGCGAAAAGTTATATTGAGGGCGAGACTCTCGATTGGGGCCTTACACAGTGGGGTGGCCATCTGATCGATCTGTTGATGGATGGTATGGCGGGGATTTCTGATTACCAATGTAAGCAACTGCTGGGCGAGCGTTACGCGCGACTACAGGTTGCATTAGACGAGCCGATAGAGCTCGACGATCCAAATCAGATTCACCTAATGGATCGCATCGCCAGCCAACATCATCTGGGCGAAATGACAGAGTGGCTGCAAGAGCATTGGCTATAAATCAGGTAATACGCTTTCGTACGAGCGATCTGCGCGCAGCGCATGTTCGCGAAAATTAGCGAGGGGTCGGGAAATACGCTTCGCGTACATCCCTCCTAGAGATTCTTAAACAGCTCTAGCGCTTCTGGATTCGCGAGTGACTCAATGTTTTTCACCGGCTGGCCGGTCAGTACATTGCGCACGGCGAGTTCCACAATCTTACCGCTCTTTGTCCGAGGGATATCCGCTACCGCTTTGATAATGGCTGGCACATGACGCGGGGTGGTGTTGTCACGGATTGTGCTTTTGATACGGCTGATAAGCTCAGCGCTGAGCTCAACTTCAGGCCTCAGTACTACATAGAGCGCCACGACCACGTCACCGTTTTTAGGCAGCCCAACACAGATGCTATCGACCACCTCGCTGATCTTCTCAACCTGACGATAGATCTCTGCCGTGCCTATACGCACACCACCTGGATTTAGCACCGCGTCTGAGCGACCGTGAATAATCAGTCCACCGCGTGCTGTCAGTTCAGCGTAGTCGCCGTGTGCCCAAATGTTGTCGAAGGTCTCAAAATAGGCAGCCTGGTAGCGCTTACCCTCAGGGTCATTCCAAAAGCCGATAGGGCGGCTAGGGAAAGGGGCCGTGCAGACGAGTTCGCCTTTCTCTTCGCGCAAGGGCTGACCCTCATCGTCGAAGATATCGACCGCCATACCCAAGCCGCGCGCCTGCAACTCACCAGAGTAGACCGGCAGTGTGGGTACACCAAGCGCAAAGCAGGAGACAATATCGGTTCCGCCCGAGATAGATGCCAGATGCAGATCAGCTTTGACGTTTGAATAGACAAATTCGAAACTCTCGGGTGAGAGCGGAGAGCCGGTAGAGAGAATTGATCTTAGGCGATCGAGATTTACATTAGCTTTCGGTAGATAGCGGGCTGATTGAACAGCCGCCAGATACTTAGCGCTAGTGCCAAAGGCGGTTACACCCTCCTCATCGACAATCTTCCACAGTGCTGACGCACCCGGGTGGAAGGGTGAGCCGTCGAAGAGCACTAGAGAAGCGCCCACTGCTAACCCAGAAACCATCCAGTTCCACATCATCCAACCGCAGGTGGTGAAGTACATCAGCCGGCCATCTGGCCCTAGGTCAGTGTGCAGCGCTAGCTCTTTAACATGCTGCAGCAGCGTGCCACCTGCACCGTGCACAATACACTTAGGAACGCCTGTGGTGCCGGAAGAGTAGAGAATATAGAGCGGGTGATCGAAGGGGAGTTCAACAAACTCAACCTCAGTCGCGCTTCTGTCCAACGCATCATTCCAACTGATCGCTTTGTCTATTGCCGATAGGTCAGGCGTCTCCTGTAGGAAGGGGTAGACCAGCAAAGCTTGGACGCTTGGAATTCGTTCAACAATTTCGGGAAGTTTTGGCAAGTTATCGATGCGCTTACCCGAGTAGTGGTAGCCATCCACGGTAATCAGAACTTTGGGTTCAACCTGACCAAAGCGGTCGACCACACCGTTGACGCCAAAATCAGGCGAACAGGAGGTCCAAACAGCACCCAGTGCGCTAGTCGCCAGCATCGCGATAACCGCCTCGGGCGCGTTGGGCAGATAGCCGGCAACACGATCACCGGCGGTTACGCCCTGTGCTTTAAGATAGGATTGCAGCTGCGCTACCGCGATATAGAGCTGGGCGTAACTGAGAGCGCGGCGCGCTCCGTTCTCACCTCGGAACACAAGCGCTTCGGCATTATCTCGGCGTTTTAAGAGGTGGCGCGCAAAGTTTAGCCGAGCACCCTCAAACCACTTCGCATCGCGAATACCCACACCGCTATGCAGAGCATGTTGTGCGGGCGCGCTGAACTCGATATCACAGAATTCGCAGATCGCTTGCCAGAAGTCTCCTGAACCGTCGACGCTCCACTGCCAGAGTTCTGCGTAGTTTGTAAAATTTTGCTGATGTTCTGCATTCACATATTGAGTGAAGGCGCTCAAGCGCGTTGACGCGCAGCGCTCCTGCGAGGGTTGCCACAAGAGTTTAGACATCGTTCTTCCAACTATTCAGGGCGTTAGGATTTGACCACCATGACTGGGATCGGTGACAGGTTAACCACCTTATTCGCCACCGATCCCAATATACCTGACTTAACACCTGTTTGTTTATGGCTGGCCATAACAATTAGGTCCGCTTGGTGGCTCTGCGCTTGCTGCAGAATGGTTTCCGCTCTACCGCCCTCTTTAACGACCAACTCCAGGGTCAAGTTAGCATCGTTCAGATGGGTATCCGCGAAATCCTTAAGCTGACGCTCGATAGCATGAAATGCCTTATCAAAAGCGCCGTCAGGAAAAAAACTGCCCACGACCGGCATCTGATAGCCAGCTACGACAGTTAGAAGAACAAGTGTACCGCCGGCCGCACAGACCTTCGTTGCTTCTGCAACCGCATGGTCTGCGAATCCCTCTTCAGAGAGATCCACGGGTACGAGAATTTTGTTGTACATAGGAGTCTCCTCAGATGCTCGCCAGCTGGGCGCGTCTGCGACGCTGAAGTAGGGCGATGCCAATAAGTGCCAGCAGCGCGGGGATAAACATCCACTCTTTTGCAGGGCGCTTGGTCTCTACCGTTATGCCGGTGATATCGAAGCCAAAGTCGACTCCCGCTTTTTCAGCGGCACTACCGAAGTTCACCATCTGTACTATACGCTCATCACCGATGGCGTTGATCATTAGGCCCATCGACTGCAGGCGCGCGGTTGCATCGCCACTCGTATCATCAAGCTGCAGCGCCACGGTCTTATTGACCTCATCACCCTCGATGGAGATACCGTTGATGGTGAGTTGGATAAACTCGCCAGCCCCCAGTTTTTCAACTTCGGCCTCTAGCTGACTTGCCGGCAGCGATTGAGTGGGAGGATAGATTTCGTCCCACCAGAAACCGGGTCTGAACAGCGTAAAAGCAATCAGCACCAGCGCCAGAGACTCCCACAGGCGACTCTTAACCAGCCAGTACCCTTGGGTGGCCGCCGAGAAGACTAGAATGGCTACAATCGCACTGACCACGGTTAACAGCAGATCGAACACCGAGTTGATACCGATCAGCAACAACTGGGTATTAAAGATAAACATGAACGGCAGCACGGCCGTGCGGATATCGTAGGTGAAACCTTGAATACCGGTTTTGATTGGATCAGAGCGGCCAATCGCTGCAGCTGCAAAAGCCGCTAACCCCACCGGCGGCGTGTCGTCCGCCAGAATGCCAAAGTAGAAGACAAATAGATGCACGGCAATCAGCGGTACAATCAGCCCATTCTCGGCTCCGAGGTTAACGATGACCGGTGCCATCAACGTCGAGACAACAATGTAGTTTGCTGTTGTCGGCAGCCCCATCCCTAGGATGATGCAGATAATGGCCGTGAAAATTAGAATCAGTAGCAGATTACCGCCAGAGATGAACTCGACAAACTCAGTCATCATCTGGCCAAGCCCGGTTAGCGTCACGGTACCAACCACAATACCCGCTGCAGCAGTGGCGATACCGATGCCCACCATATTACGTGCGCCGGCGATCAACCCTTCGATGAAGTCGCTCCAGCAGACACCAAAGAGCGAGCCCCAGTCTGACTCGCCGCGGAACCAAGCCTTTAACGGCTTGTGCGTCAGTACCACAGCGATCAGCGATACCAGAGAGTAGAAAGCGGACTGCTGCGGAGAGTACTGTTTGACCGCGAGTGCCCAAAGCAGCACAACGATCGGCAGTGCGAAATAGAGTCCTGAATTTACTGTGGGTTTCACCTCGGGTAGATGATCAAGCTCAATACTATCGTCGTCCTCGGCCAGATCCGGGTAAGCGGCTGAGACTTTGATAAGCCAGAGATAGGCTGCAACTAACGCGGCCAGCATAACGAGGTAACCCGGGCTGCCCAACCAAGCTTCAAGCAAGTTAGAGCCGTAATAGACCACCGTCCCAAGTACCATGAGGATGAGAGTGCTGCTAAACCAAGAGAGCATGCGCTGCGCCAGAGTTGGCTTGTGTAAGCGCTCAATGCCCTGCATGTTAAGTTTCAGCGCTTCGAGGTGAACAATGTAGACCAGCGCAATGTATGAGATCAGCGACGGCAAAATTGCGTGTTTAATGACCTCAATGTAGGGAATGCCCACATACTCAACCATCAAGAAAGCTGCGGCGCCCATAATCGGTGGTGTTAGCTGGCCATTGGTCGATGCAGCTACCTCAATCGCGCCCGCTTTGGTTGATGGAAAGCCCACACGCTTCATCAGCGGAATAGTAAACGTACCGGTGGTGACAACGTTGGCGATGGACGAGCCCGAGATAATCCCGCTGAGCCCCGAAGCGACAACGGCCGCTTTAGCAGGACCGCCGCGCATATGTCCCAAAAGGGAGAATGACACCTTGATGAGGTAGTTACCCGCGCCGGCCTTATCAAGCAGTGACCCGAGTAGGACAAAAAGAAAGACGAAGGCGGTGGATACGCCCAACGCGACGCCAAATACCCCTTCGGTAGTTAGCCATTGATGTGACGCAACTTTGTTGAGGCTGGCGCCCTTGTGCGCAATGACGTCGGGCATGTACTGTCCACCGAAGGTGTAGATCAGAAATACAACGGCAACGACAACTAGTGGTGGCCCCAACGCGCGACGTGCGGCTTCTAGAAGCGCGACCATGCCCACTACGGCAACAACGACATCGGTGGTGGTCGGCGCGCCAAGCCGATCGGCAATATCATTGCGCAAGATAAAGAGGTACATACAGGCGGCTGCGCCGCCAATCGCAAGCAGCAGGTCTAGCGTGCTGATGCGTGTGCGGTCCGAATGACGGCCCGCAGGAAATAGGGAGAATGTCAGGAAAATAGCGAAAGAGAGGTGGATAAACTTCGCTTGATCCTCATTCAACGTGCCGAAGTTGAAGATGAACGGCAGGGGGGAGGCGTACCAGAGCTGAAAAGCTGACCAAGCGATCAGCAGCGTAATGACCAGTTTGTGCTGAAAGCCCAAGAGTGAACGCGCACCGGTTTCAGATTTAAGAAGATCATCAACAACCTGATTGTCGGTGGCTGCACTGTTGGTTTGGCTCATACTCTTATCCTCAGGGGGTAAAACAGAGCAGGGCACTGAGATTATCAGGCCCTGCTGGGTGACGCGTGTAAATCAGCGATGATGCAGTATTACATCAGGCCTGCTTCTTTGTAGTACTTCGCAGCACCTGCGTGCAGAGGCGCAGAAAGACCATCTTTGATCATCTCCTCTTTCTTCAGGTTAGCGAATGCTGGGTGCAGCTTTTTGAAGTCGTCGAAGTTTTCGAAGACCGCTTTAACGACTTGGTAAACAACCTCTTCTGGCACTGCAGTTGAGCTAACAAAGGTTGCGCCCACACCGAAGGTCATTACATCTTCCGCGTTGCCGTTGTACATGCCGCCTGGAATGGTTGCTGAGCGGTAGTAGTCGTTCTCATCAATCAGCATTTTTACAGCTGGACCAGAAACATCAACGAGGACGCTGTCACATGAGGTTGTCGCTTCCTGGATAGAGCCGCTTGGGTGACCAACAGTGAAGACCATCGCATCGATCTTGTTATCACATAGCGCTTTAGACTGCTCAGCTGACTTAAGTTCTGAAGCCAGAGCAAAGTCATCCATAGTCAGACCTTTGGCTGCCATCAGGACTTCCATAGTGCCGCGCTGGCCTGAACCTGGGTTACCCACGTTGACACGCTTGCCTTTGAGGTCGTCAAAGGTTTTGATGCCGGCATCAGCGCGAGCAACAACGGTGAATGGCTCAGGGTGAACCGAGAATACCGCGCGCAGATCTTCAAATTTACCCGCTTCCTCAAACTTGCTAGTGCCGTTGTAAGCGTGGAACTGCCAGTCAGACTGGGCAACACCCATATCCAGCTCGCCTGCGCGAATGGCATTGATGTTGTAAACCGAACCGCCGGTAGACTCTACCGAACAACGAATACCATGATCTTTACGATCTTTGTTTACCAGACGACAGATCGCACCACCCGTTGGGTAGTAGACGCCAGTAACACCACCGGTACCGATGGTAATAAACTGCTGTGCCTGAGCTGGCGCAGTGCTGAGTACTGCAGCAAGGCCTGCACCAACTAACACCGATTTCATTTTTGTCATGTTGTTTTCCTCGTTGTTAATGTGTGGATACTATCCACGTTAGTCTAGTTGAGAACCGCACTAATGTCGGATGTCTCAACAGTTGCTAGTAGCTGCTCTCTCACCTCCTTGGTAGAGAGCGGCTGAATCTTTTCCATCTGAATACTGCGGTAGAGCTGTTTCACCTGAGTGGCATTGTCTTGTGCAAGACGGCCATCACCGGCGAAGAGATTGTTCTCAAAGCCTACCCGCGCATCACCGCCCAGACGTACGGCTTCGACTAGACAGTCATGCTCACGCTCTCCAAAAGCACACACAGCCCAGCGAACGGGCTTTAGCTTCCAGAGGTGCGGAACAAAGGGTGTTAAATCTTCGGGTGTCGAGCGCATGCCGGGTGAGTAGCGACCCAAAACGAACAGCAGGTGGTGGTTCTGCGCAGGCAGCAGGCCGCGCTCGCGCAGGTCAAGGTAGTAAAGCAGGTCTTGCGCAGAGTAGAGAATATATTGCGCAATAATTCCGGTATTACTGACCCAGGTGAAGAACTCACTAGCGCGCTGTTCATGCTCTTCAGACGGGATGAGCTCGCGCAAGCCAAAAGAGGCCGCTTCGGGTTGGAGCTCACGGATCAACTGCATCTGGGCTTCGGGGCGATAGATGCCTATAGCCTCGGTTGTAACCTGCACCAGCATCCGGTCAGCAACAGCAGCTTTTACCGCGGCGTAGGTGGCACGGTTGTCATCGATCTCAAGTGAGTGGCTACCGTCCGCCTTGCGCGCGTGCATATGAATCATTGCAGCGCCCGCATCGGCACAGGCCAGTGCGACCTCAGCCAGCTCAGCCGGCGTCATTGGCAGAGCCGGATGATCATCTTTGGTGCGGCGCGCACCGTTGGGCGCGACGATTACAAACGGGCGAGTAGAGGATGGAGCCACTTAACTACACTCTCCAGCAGCAATAGCACACTGCTTGTCGATAGCTTCTCCAAGCTTAGTTACGAGCTCGTCCAGTTGAGGCTCATCAATAATGTAAGGCGGTGCCAGTAGAATGTGGTGGCCAAGTTTTCCGTCAATGGTTCCAGCCGAGGGATAGCACATCAGACCCAACTCCATCGCTTTACGCTTGATGTTAGAGTCCAGTTTACTGGCCGGGCCAAAAGGTAACTTAGTCTCTCTATCCGAGACAAGCTCTACCCCTAAAAACAGGCCGCGACCACGGATATCTCCAACATAAGGGCACTCAGCAAAGCGCTGTTTAAGCATCTCTAGCAGCTTGTCGCCCGTGGGGGTTACCCGCTTGAGCACGCCTTCGTGCTCAAGCGCGTCCATTACCGCAATTGAGCCGGCCATTGCTGTGGTGTGCGCCAAATAGGTGTGGCCATGTTGGAAGAAGCCACTGCCACCGGCTATCGTGTCATGAATCTCGGAGGTCAGAAGCATGGCGCCGATCGGCTGGTAACCAGCACCCAAGCCCTTAGCGATTGCAACGATATCTGCGGTGATATCGTCCTGTTCATGCGCGTAGAAGGTGCCGGTGCGGCCAGAGCCACACATCACTTCGTCCAAGATCAGTAGCACACCGTATCTGTCGCAGATCTGGCGTACGCGCTGGAAGTAGCCCTCAACGGCAGGCACTGCGCCAGCTGTAGCACCGACGACCGGTTCAGCGACGAATGCCATGACGCTATCTGAGCCCAGCTCTAGAATCTGTCGCTCTAGTTCATCGGCGACACGCTGGCCATATTCAAACTCGCTCTCATTGGCGCGCATATCTCGATAGGCGTAGCAGGGCGAGATATGCTCTACGTCGATCAGCAAGGGCGCGAAGGGCGCCCGGCGCCATGCATTGCCGCCAACCGCCAGTGCGCCCAGCGTATTGCCGTGGTAGCTCTGGCGACGTGCAATGAAGTGTTTACGCTGGGGTTCGCCGCGCTCAACAAAGTACTGGCGAGCAATCTTCAGCGCCGACTCCATCGCCTCTGAGCCACCGCTAACAAAGTAGACATGGTTGAGCTGGCCTGGCGCGCGAGCGATCAGTCGATCAGCCAAGTGCTCGGCAGGCTCTGAGGTGAAAAACGAGGTGTGGGCGTAGGCAACCTGATCAATCTGTTTGTGCAGCGCTGCACGCACGCCCGCGTGGCTATGACCCAGACAAGAGACCGCAGCACCACCGCTGGCATCCAAATACTGCTTACCGTTGGTATCAAATAGATAGACACCGTCGCCGCGAGCGACCGTAGCTAGAGGGGTGTGACAGTGTCTGTGCAGAACGTGGCTCATAAGCGCTCCCAATTTGAGCGTGCCATTAAACGTGGCTTCCCTCGATCAGCCAAACGATATAATCTCGCAGGGTATTACTTAAATTCATACCCTGAGTGAGCCTCTCTATATGGCAAGTGCACTCCCACCACTTAAAGCGCTGCAAACTTTTGAAGTTGCAGCACGCCGCCTCAGTTTCTCTAAAGCAGCTGAAGAGCTCTACGTCACTCAAGGTGCGGTGAGCAAACAGATCAAATTGCTAGAGGAGTATCTTGAACGCGCGCTATTTGAGCGCAGTGCGGCGGGGCTAAAACTCACGAATGAGGGGCGGGAGTATCTCTCCGCTATCAGCGAATCACTGGAGACCATCCGCAAAGCAACTGCGCGCGTGCAGCAGTCAAAAGGTGATAAAACAGATTTCCGACTCGACGTTATCCCTTCGTTCAGCATGCTCTGGCTGATACCACGACTCGAGCAGTTACAGGCTTACCTTCCTGAGTTGAACCTCACCCAAGTAGTGGGCGATGGCCCCTACAAATTCGAAGCGAATAGCGCCGACATGGCGATTCGCTGCCTGCCACTTTCGCTCTCTATGCATAATGCTGAGCTTCTCGCCTCCGAGACATTAGTGCCG
>Ga0209137_1000597_pt1 | contig 37660 bp, 30 predicted proteins | sample SaaInl5LU_22_DNA_FD_184642 | JGI IMG/M metagenome (GOLD analysis project Ga0209137, IMG submission 184642) | Marine microbial communities from expanding oxygen minimum zones in the Saanich Inlet - ESP_105LU_22_DNA (SPAdes) (version 2) | ecosystem: Environmental > Aquatic > Marine > Intertidal... | reverse complement strand
CGATTGCCCATAAAACGCAAGCGGATGTGTTGATATCGTTACATGCAGACGCGCTAAGCGGCGGTGGGGCGCGGGGGGCTACGGTGTACACCCTTGCGGATGAAGCAACGGACGCGGCCAGCGCACAGTTGGCCCGCGGCCATGACCGAAGTGATATTTTGGGCGGCGTGGACCTTGTGGGGCAAGACGACACCGTAGCCGGTGTTTTGATTGACTTAGCGCGGCGTGAAACCCAACCGCGCGCGGATCGGTTGGCGGAATTATTAGTGGGCGGCATCAAAGCGAGTGTTGACGGGATCAACTCGCGCCCGCGCAGACAGGCGGGCTTTGCGGTGCTCAAGGCGCCAGATATTCCATCTGTCTTGGTCGAGTTGGGGTTCATGTCGGACGCCCAAGACCTTGCGAATTTAACCAACCCTGAATGGCGCGCCCAAGCAATTTTGGGGCTGGTGGCTGGGGTTCGCCTTTGGGCGGCTGAGGACGCGGAGTTGGCCAAACGGACACGTCAGTGAGCGGCGGTCTTTCGCACAACTGTGATGCGGGTTGTTTTGACGCGCCTGCGCCCCCACTATATAGCCTATTCAGAGTTCAGGGCATTCAGGTGGATTAAATGCTGCGGTCGATTTTTTCTTTCTTTGGTGCGATTTTCAGCAGTGTGACTTTGGCGCTTTTCTTTGGGGCGCTGACCATTGGGGCCGTCTTTTGGATGTACGGCCGTGATCTGCCCAGCCACGAAAGTCTTGCGCAATACACCCCGCCGACGATTAGCCGGATTTATTCCGGCGAAGGCCGCGTGATTGATGAATTTGCGCGCGAGCGGCGGTTGTTCTCGCCCGCTGATGAGATCCCAGAGCTGGTCAAGGGTGCGTTTATTTCTGCGGAAGATAAGAATTTCTACACCCATGCGGGCTATGACGCGCGCGGGATGGCCGCGGCTGCAGTCGATGCGGTAAAATCGCGTGGCTCTGATGTGCGCGGGGCTTCGACGATTACGCAACAGGTGATGAAAAACTTTTTGCTGTCGGGGGACAGGTCGGCTGAGCGCAAGATCAAAGAGTTGATCCTTGCCACGCGCATCGAAGATACACTTAGCAAAGACAAAATTCTTGAGCTTTACCTGAACGAGATTTTCCTTGGGCAAAACTCTTACGGTGTTGCCGCTGCGGCGCAGACCTATTTCAACAAGGGTCTTTCTGAACTGAGCGTGAGTGAGGCGGCCTATCTTGCAGTGCTGCCAAAAGCGCCGTCGCGCTATCATCCGGTCCGGCAGGTTGAGCGCGCCGTGACGCGTCGCAATTTTGTCCTGCGCGAGATGATGGAGAACGGCTACATCACCCGCGATCAATATGAGTTGGCCAAAGAAGAACCCCTTCGCACGGTACAAAGCGGCGATTACGAAGGCTTTAAGGCGCAACTTCCGGACCGCGATTATTTCACAGACGAAATTCGCCGCCAGTTGAGCCGCGATTTTGGTGAGGACGAGTTTTTCAGTGGGGGCATGTCAGTCCGCGCCACAGTCGATCCCGAGATGCAGGTTGAGGCCGCTGATGCCCTGCAGCGCGGTTTGGAAGCCTACGATCGCAACATCGGTATCTGGCGACCTACGGGTAAAACACTGCCCGAAGAAGTGCTGGGGGATGAGGCGGCGTGGCGTGAGGCGCTGAGCAACGTTGATATTTCGCGCGATATCTCGCTTGAGAACAAATGGTATCCGGCGGTGGTTCTAAATGTGTCTGGTGACAGTGCACGCCTTGGGATCGAAGGGGTCAAAGATCCTGAAGCAGGTGGTGTGATCGCGGCCAATGACGTGACATGGGCGCGCCGCCAAAATGCTGATGGCAGTACCAGCCGCCAAGCCCGCGTGCCTGCAGACCTGCTAAAGGTGGGTGAAGTTGTGCACGTTCGCCGCATGACCGCAGATGCAGATGGTAGTTTCATCCGCTGGACCCTGCGCCAAGTCCCAGAAGTGCAGGGCGGCTTTATGGCAATGGACGTCAACACGGGCCGCGTTCTGGCCATGCAGGGTGGGTTTTCATATCAGCATTCTGTGTTCAACCGTGCCACTCAAGCCAAGCGCCAGCCTGGTTCGTCATTTAAGCCGTTCGTCTATGCAGCAGCCTTGGATAGTGGCTACACGCCCGCAACAATCGTGGTGGATGCGCCAATTGAAATTGATACCCCCCAAGGGCTGTGGCGTCCGCAGAATGCCTCGAAGCAATTCTATGGCCCCACGCCTGTACGCACAGGGATTGAGCAGTCTCGTAACTTGATGACGATCCGTCTGGCCCAAGAAACTGGCATGGATGTTGTGGGTGATTATGCGGAACGTTTTGGCATCTACGGCCCAGATGAGATGCGCCGCTTTTTGGCAAACTCTTTGGGCAGTCAGGAAACCACGTTGTTCAATGTGGTCGCGGCCTACGCAATGTTTGCCAACGGGGGTGAGCGTGTTGAGCCTACATTGGTTGACCGCGTGCAGGACCGGTTTGGGCGCACAGTTTATAAGCATGACCAGCGGATCTGTGAGGATTGCCAATTTGCAAGCCTTGAGGCCGGCTTTGCGCCGCGGATCACTTCAAACCGCGAGCGGGTGCTGGACCCTATCACCGCCTATCAGCTGACATCGATGCTGAGCGGTGTGGTTGAGCGGGGCACAGCGCGCTCAACGGTAAATCTGTCGGTGCCCGTGGCAGGTAAGACCGGTACCACAAATGACGCTAAAGATGTCTGGTTTGTAGGGTTCACGTCGAATATCGTTGCGGGGTGCTACATCGGGCATGATACACCGCGTGGCCTTGGCCGTGGGGCATCAGGTGGCGGTATGTGCGGACCGGTTTTCAATCAGTTCATGACAAAAGCGGTTGAGAAATACGGTGGTGGTTCTTTTGATGTGCCAAGCAGCTGTCAGTTTCTCAAGATCGACCGGATCACGGGTGCGCGTTTGCCCCAAGATGCGTCTGGTGAGGGTATCGTCTCGGAATGTTTTCGCGAGGGCGAGGAGCCGCTCTTTGGGGTGACCTTTGATGGTGGCTTTGCAATGGGCAGTGATCTTCCGCTTTTTGATGATGTGGCGGAGGCCACCAGCCGCGAGGTTACGACTTCCAGTGGCAAAAAGGCCCGTGTTGCGCCCAAAGCGAGTTTTGGCTCACTCTCATCTGGTGGTCTGTATTAGACAAATGACTGCCGCCTGCGGGCGGCGCCTCTGCGGGTCTGGCTTGTGGGGCGCGCGCCCCTAGGCTAGAGCAGGGGCAGACAAGTTGAAGGCCTGAAATTCTATGCGCGCAGAAATCCAGAACATCGTTACCGAAATCGAAAAGTCCCTTGAGTTGGTCCGCCAGCGTATGGATATCGAGACTGCGCCGTACCGCCTTGAGGAGTTCAATGCCCGCACGGAAGATCCTGATCTTTGGAATGATCCGGACAACGCGCAAAAATTGATGCGCGAGCGACAGGTTCTGGTGGATGCCATGACAGTTGAGAAAAACCTGACCCAAGCCTTGGCAGACAACATTGAGTTGATCGAATTGGGCGAAATGGAAGACGACGCGGATGTGGTGGCAGAAGCCGAGCAAGCCCTGCGCGACCTGAAAGAAACGGCAGCTGCGAAGGAGCTTGAGGCATTGCTGAACGGCGAGGCGGACGGCAACGATACCTTTCTTGAAATTAACGCAGGTGCCGGCGGGACAGAGTCGTGTGATTGGGCAAGCATGCTGGCGCGGATGTATGTCCGTTGGGCCGAAAAGAAGGGCTATAAAGTTGAGCTGCAATCGGAATCGGCTGGTGACGAAGCAGGTATCAAATCTGCGGCTTACAAGATCAGCGGTCCGAACGCCTATGGCTGGTTGAAGTCCGAGAGCGGCGTGCACCGTTTGGTGCGCATCAGCCCGTTTGATAGCGCCGCCAAGCGGCACACGTCCTTCACGTCTGTCTGGGTTTACCCGGTTGTGGACGACAACATCGACATTGAGGTGAACCCCGCTGATATCCGGATTGATACGTATCGTTCATCTGGTGCGGGCGGGCAGCACGTGAACACCACTGACTCGGCCGTCCGGATTACACACAACCCGACAGGTATTGTTGTGACCAGTTCTGAGAAATCCCAACACCAGAACCGCGATATTGCGATGAAGGCGTTGAAATCGCGCCTGTATCAAATGGAATTGGACCGCCGTAACGCGGCCATTAACGAAGCGCACGAAAACAAAGGCGATGCAGGGTGGGGCAACCAAATCCGCTCGTATGTGCTGCAACCTTACCAGATGGTGAAAGACCTGCGCACCAGTTTTGAGACGTCTGATACCAAAGGGGTCCTCGACGGTGATCTTGATGGCTTGATGGGGGCGACGCTGGCGATGAATGTTTCCGGTAAATCGCGCGCAGAAGCCAACGCGGAAGACTAACGCAGCCCCCCAGTTAGTTGGCCAATAGACGCTGATCTGTAGCAAAGATTGACCGCTTGATCCGCTGCGCGCTACGCTCGTCTTATGGATGACTACCTCAAAAATAGACCGCACGGTGTGACGAAATTTCGTGCCCCTAAGCGCCGTGATTTTATGCGTGCGCTTGGGGCAGGGGCGGTTGATATGGTGCGCTACCCAGTGTTTGCGCTGGTGTTTGCGGGGGCCTTTGTAATCATTGGCCTTGCGATTTCCACGCTGACATATGCCTCAGGACACAGCTATTGGTTAGTGCTTGCGGTTATGGGATTTCCAATGGTTGGCTCGCTTGCGGCACTTGGGTTTTATCTGATTAGTTGGCAACATCATCGTGGGCGGCCCATCACAATGTGGGGTATTTTACGGGCTATCTGGGCGCTTAAAAATGGACAAGTGCCGTGGCTTGCGGTGATCATTGTGGTGATGCTGCTGTTTTGGTTTTTCCTTGGACATATGCTTTTTGCACTGTTTTTGGGGCTACAGCCGATGGTCAACATTTCGTCCAGTGCAGAGGTGTTTCTAAGCGCCAACGGCCTTACCATGCTGGCGCTTGGCACAGGCGTCGGCGCTGTCTTTTCGACACTAATTTTCTCAACGACGCTTTTTGGATTGCCGATGCTTATCGATCGCGACGTTGATTTCATGACCGCAGGGCTTGCATCAATTGCTCAGGTGATGGCGTATCCCGTGCCCTATATGATCTGGGGGGCGGTGATTGGTCTTGCCACAATTGCGGCTATTATTCCCGCATTTCTAGGAATGTTTATTATGCTGCCACTTTTTGGGCACGCCACATGGCACCTGTATAAAATCCAACAAATTTCAGATCATGCCCGCCCGCAAAAATCCGGCTGACTACGGTGCAGGATAATAAGAAAAAGGCGCCCCGAAGGACGCCTTTTGAAACTGTATGTCTTCGTCTGTTATTCAGGTTTGGTTGGCGCAGGCTTTGGCGCGGGCGCTGATTTAGCACCGGCTGCCAGTGGGTCGTCCTGACGCTGAACAGAGCCCTCAAAATGCGCGCCGCTCTCAATTGCAATTGTCTTGTGGATGATGTCACCCTCAACGCGTGCAGTTGATGTCAGGCGCACTTTTAGACCGCGTACGCGCCCTACGATGTGACCGTGGATGACAACGTCGTCAGCAATCACTTCGCCGCGAATTGTTGCGCTCTCGCCGATGGTTAGCAAATGGGCGCGGATGTCGCCTTCGACTTCGCCTTCAACTTGTATATCGCCAGCGGTGCGCAGGTTACCTTTGACGTGCAGATCGCTTGAGATCAGCGATGCAGGCGCTTTGGGTTTTGGCGCAGACGGCTTGAATTCGGGCGTTGGCGCTTTGGCTGCCGCAGGAGCGGGGGCCGCAGTTGTGTCATCGCTTTTGGGTGCAGGATCGTTGATTTTGCTTTTAGAAAACATTTTGACCAGCCTTGATATAGATCATTGGGTTGATGGGACGCCCGCCAACGCGGATCTCGTAGTGTAAGTGCGGTCCAGTGGACCGGCCAGAATTGCCAATATCACCGATCCGATCCCCGCGCGAGACCCTTTGGCCTACTTTTACGCGAATTCTGGATTGGTGGGCATATCTTGTCTCGATGCCAAAGTCGTGTTTGATCTTCACCAAACGTCCATATCCTGACGACCAGCCAGCAAAAGTTACTACACCGTCTGCCGGTGCATAGATCGGTGTGCCGACCGGTGCCGCAAAATCTGTGCCGTTGTGCATGCGGCCCCAGCGGGGGCCAAACCCAGAGGTGAAGCGGTAATTGTTCTTCACGGGCATGGTGAAAGGTGCTTTTTGGGCAGCGATTCGATAGAGGTTCAGCTCATCGAGTTTGTCGATGATGCTGTTAGCACGCTCGGTACTTGGATCAATCTCCCCGCGGGTCGAGAAAGACAAAGGGGCGAGGGGGCCGCCTTGTCCGGAATACCCGCGACGCACTTGTTTGAGAAGATTGTCCGTCGACAGGCCAGCCTTGCGGAACATCTTGTCCAGCGGCTCAACTGAAACTGTCATCGCTTCTTCTAGGGTGCGGAAAATCTCGTTGTTGCGGTCTTCAAGGATTTTAAGCTCTGCTGCCATTTCATCGGCGGCAATCAGCGCGGCCTGCGCGTCTGCCACAACGGTGTCACGCTCGCCTGCGGTTTCCGACAGTGCACCGGCCAAGTAATCGACGGTGGTTTCAAGATCGCGCGCAGCGCTCAGCGGATTCTGTCCGGTTTCAGTTTCACCCTCAAGGGACGCGTTCAACTCTTGTAGCTTTTCACGGGCGTCTTCGCGCTCGCCGCTCACGCGGCGCAGCGTTTCTTGGAAAGCTTCCATCCCAATTTCAAGCTCGCGGCGCCGTTCCTGGGTTTCCAACAATTGCGTCTGCATCACAGAGATCTGGCTCAGCGCGGTGTTGAACCGTTCTTGAGAGGCAAGTGCTTCGGCCGCGCGGGTGTCACGTTCATCCGCAAGCGCGTTCAGCCGTTCAAGATAAAACGCCTGATCACGCTTCGCCTGCTCGCGGAAATTGCCAGCGCCGATGTTATCCATGATCAAAATTGAGGTGGCGATGATCGACCAAGCGACAACGGCAGTGCTGCCTACGATGCCAACTAATTGGGTCACGGGTTTGAGCAGAATGTAGCGGGTCTCATTGTCTGAACGCAAAAACAACCGCCGCTCGGGGAAGACGTTTTCAAGGCGGTGGTTCAAACGGTTCATCAAAGGTAGCGCCAAAAAACTGTTCCGTTTCTGTTTGTTACGTCACGATGGCTCTGCGACTTGTCTGCAAAGTACATCTTTCACAATGGTTTAAGGCGGTGGTTAATGGACCGCAAACAATTTTGGTCTCGGGCAAAGGCGCATGAGCTTGGGGTGGCTCAAAACTGGCGGGTTCTTGCCGAATACTTTAGTCAGCATACAGATACTCAGCGCACGGCAGCACTTTCGCTGAGCGGCCAGTAAAAATCCGGTGGAATACCGGCCTCCGCACGCTTTTCTTCGTTGAAGGGGGGCTTTAACGCGCTGTGGAAGTATTTGCGCACAAGACCGTGAAATGTTGGCGTCGGATCAAGGTTTTGGCGACCACACAGAAAGTGAAACCATTTGGAGCCGTAGCTGACGTGATGCACTTCTTCGGCGTAGATAACTTCCATCGCTTCAACCGCGGCGGTGTCTTTTGCCTGTTTGAATAGCTTGATCATACCGGGTGTGACGTCGAGACCGCGTGCCTCAAGGACCATAGGAACCACGGCGAGGCGGCCCAGAATGTCATCGGCTGTATCCTCGGCGGCGGACCACATGCCGGCGTGCGCATCAAGACTTCCGTAGTGCGCGCCGTAATTGGCCAAACAATCACTCATGAGGCCGAAATGTTTGCTCTCCTCATCGGCAGATTTCACCCAATCATCGTAAAAGCCGATGGGGAAGTCGACCCGTCCACCAAAGCGCGCAATGATATCCCAATGTAGATCAACGGCGTTAAGCTCGATGTGGGCAACGGCGTGCAACATGGCCATGCGGCCTTCGGGTGTGCCAGGTTTGCGGCGGGGCACGTCACGCGGATCAAGCAGCGCGGGTTTTTGTGGGCGCGCGGGGCGCAACTGCGGCGTTGCCGTGCCAATCTCAATGGGAGCGCCCGCTTCGCGTGAGGCAAACCACTCCGCCGCGTACTTGCGGGACAGGGCCGTTTTTTCCGCGCCATCTGCTGTTTGCAAAACATCTGTTGCCATTTGCGTGAGAGGGATCATGGGCGCTCCATTTATGTGGTTTTGGCCGTTTAGCGTGAGGGTTATGCGGCGTCTAGGGCGCGCGCGGCCTCAAGCACCGCTTCGACATGCCCCGGCACTTTCACTTTCCGCCAGATTTGCGCGATTTTCCCATCGGGCCCAATCAAAAATGTTGCACGTTCAATCCCCAAGTAGGTTTTGCCGTACATGTTTTTCTCGACCCAAACGCCATATGTCTCACACAAATCGCTTTCTTCGTCAGACACCAACACAACGCCAAGGCTGTGCTTTTCGCGAAACTTGTCATGCTTTTTCACGCTATCCTTTGATGCGCCAATCACCACCGTGTTCGCGGCGGCAAACTCTGCGGCCATTTCGGTGAAGCCAATCGCTTCTTTTGTGCACCCCGGCGTGTCATCGCGCGGATAGAAATAGAGCACGACAGCTTGGCCCGCATAATCATTTAAAGAGACTTGCTCACCGCCATCGCGGGGCAGGGTGAAAGCAGGTGCGGTGTCGCCGATGTTGAGTTCTTTTTGGGTCATGATTTCTGTCCTGTGTTTGTTTGTATTCGCGGGTACGGACGCTGCGGATGACGCTTAGCCGCGTCCAATGCGTTTCTGGTCTTTTGTTTTAGGTCATCAGCGGCGAATATAAAGACCACGTCACAGCGCAGCGGCCGTCTTTTCGATATGAACACTCCTTCCGATCCCGATCTGACCGACACTGCCGCCGTTGATGTGTCCAAGCGACGTGGTCCGTTCTTGGGAATTTTGCGTGGTATTACCGCGATATCGTTTTTATTCGTCGTGGGTTTGGGGATCGCGGTTGGGGCCAATCTGGACCGCGCGATTACCGCGCCTGATTGGGTTCGCAAGGACGTCGAGGCCCGATTGTCCGAGATATTACCGCGTGCGAACGTCGCTGTACGTGGTCTTCAAGTGACACTTGATCGGCAATTGCATACGCACATAACCCTTCAAGACATGGAGCTTACATCACAGGACGGTGCGCGCCTTGCGGTGTTGGCGGATGTTCGTATTGATCTTTTGCGACGGGCTTTAGCGCGGGGGGAGCTAGCGGCGAAACGTCTTGAGGTAAGCGGTTTGCGCGCACGGGTCAGCCGTAACCTCGACGGTCGCTTTAACCTTGATTTTGGTTCGCAAAGTGTCTCGGATGCCTTTTTCGGTGGCCTTATGCTTGATCTTGCGGCTGTGTTTGAACAGCCGGGGATGACAACGCTTGATGCGATTGAGGCGAGTTCCCTGAGTGTTCGATATGAAGATGCGATCAGCGGCCAAGTACTGACCGTGGACGGCGCACGCGTCCTGCTTGAGCAAGATCGGACAGGTGTCCGAATGCGTGCGGATGCAGCCGTGCTGACAGGGGGGGCGGACGTCACCACGCTTACTGCCACATATGATGTGCCAAGGCGGGTTACGGAGGCAGAAATAGAGGCACCTTTGCCACTTGGCACTGTCGGGTTGAGCTTGACTGATGCGCGGGCCAGCCTTGTTGCGGGGCAGGTGCCAAGCCTCGCGTGGCTCGGTGTTCTTGACGCGCCAATTTCAGGTGCGCTTCGATTTGCAATTACGTCAGAGGGCGAGGCTGCGGATGTGTTTGGCACACTTGATTTGGGTGCAGGGGCGCTGGCGCCTGTGGCGGGTAGCGACCCTTTGCCCTTCAACTCGGCGCGGGCGTATTTTCAGTATGATGCCCCTGCTGAAAAGCTGACGTTTGATGAGGTGCGCGTTGCTAGTGATTTGGTCACGGCCGTCGCTTCTGGAACGGCGTATTTGCGGGATCAAACTAATGGTGTGCCCGAAACGCTTCTGGGACAATTTGCGTTCTCTAAATTGCTAGTTGATCCGCCTGATGCGTTTGATGTGCCCATTGAAATTCGAGACGCGGGTATTGATTTTCGTATGGAAATTGAGCCGTTTGCAGTTGATATTGGGCAACTTTACGGCAGGCCACAACCACTGGGTAATAGTGCCGCTGTGGCACCAATAGTGCGAAGTGATGGGCGTGTTGCATCAAAAATGGATGGTTGGTCTGTGGCCCTTAACCTTGAAGGGGACCGAACGGATGTTGCTACGGCCCTTAGCCTTTGGCCATTGACGGCCCTTCGACCTACCCGCGATTGGTTGGTTAACAATCTCGATGGAGGCACGCTTGAAAATGGCCGCGCGGCAGTTCGAATTTCGCCCAACCAAAAGCCGATTGTGCAAGGCGGTTTTGATTTTTCAGATGCTACTGTGCACTACCTGCGGCCGATGGAGCCGATCAAGAATGGTGTTGGTGTGGCGAGCTTTGAGGGTGCTGCGTTTGCATTAGCGCTTAGCAGTGGTGCCGTTTTGGCGCCCCAAGGTGGGGCCATTAATGCGGGTGGCTCTACCCTGTGGGTCGGTCCGAAAGACGGCAGGGCTTTGCTTTCGCTAGACCTGAAATCAGACAGTACAATTACCGCAGGGCTGGCCTTATTGAACCAAAAGCCGCTGGAGATATTGAAGGGTGGGGCTTTGCCTGTGACATTTGCTGATGGGCGCGCAGACGTAGATGTCAGGCTCGACGTCCCGCTTGTAAAAGACCGTAGGAGCGACCCAATCACCTTTGATGCTGAGGGTGTCCTGACTAGTGTTACCAGCGATACTCTTGTTGCGGACCGCCGTCTTTCTGCAGATCGATTAGACATTAAGGTCTCTCCACAAAGTATTGAAATAAAAGGGCAGGCGAAGCTTGATGGTGTAAACTTCGGCGGAGTTTGGCAGCAACCCATTGGGCGGCCACAAGAGGGTGTAGTCGCTTCCCAACCAATTCTGCGTGCTGTCATTGATCTTACGGGCGACGCGTTGACGGAGTTCGGGATCGTACTGCCTGATGGGCTTTTTGTTGGGGCTACTAAGGCAGATATTGAAGTGGCGTTAGACGAAAACGGGGGCAGTTTTACGTTGCGCTCCGATTTGCGTGGTGCGAAACTCTCTATTCCTGAATTGGGCTGGCAAAAAGGCGCGGCTTCAACGGGCAGCTTGGTCGTGGAGGGCAGGCTTGGAACCGCAGACACTCCTGCAATCGTGGACCGGTTTGAGTTGTCCGGTAGCGGACTTCGTGTAGCAGGGCAGATCACACTTGATAAAAGCGCCGCACTTTCGGTGGCATCGTTTTCAAATGTTGAGGTTGGTGATTGGTTCGCGGGCGCAGTTGAGCTTGTCGGGCAAGGTGTTGGCCAGCCTGCAAAGGTTAATGTGACTGGAGGACGGCTGGATTTGCGCCGTGCCCGTCAGGCTGTTGATAGCGGTGGTGTGAATGGGGCGACTGGTAGTGCGATGGACATTGCCCTTGACCGAGTGATCGTGAGTGACAGCCTTTCGTTTACAAACCTACGGGGCGAAATAACTCCCCGTGGGGGACTTAACGGAAGCTTCAGAGCGCGCGTGAATGGCGGCGCTGTAGTCAAAGGAACTTTGGTGACGGTCGCCAATGGAACAGCTATTCGGTTGCGCAGTGATGATGCGGGCGGCGTCGCTGCTTCGGGGAAGTTAATTGGGACCGCTAAAGGCGGCGCGCTGGATCTGATATTGCAACCAACGCCGAGGTCCGGGGTGTATGACGGAACGCTTTTGGTGACAGACACGCGCATTTTGGAAGCGCCCATACTCGCAGGATTGTTGAACGCGATTTCGGTCGTTGGATTGCTGGATCAAATGGCGCAGGGCGGCATCTATTTTAGCAATGTCGAGGCATCATTTCAGCTCTCACCTGCAGGGATCACGCTTTATTCTAGCGCAGCAACAGGTCCGTCGATTGGGCTTTCCATGGACGGTGTTTACCGCTTTTCCGATCGTGCGATTGATATGCAGGGCGTGGCATCGCCGCTATATGTTTTGAATGGGATTGGTCAGGTGTTCACCAGAAGGGGTGAGGGGCTGTTGGGCTTCAATTTCGATTTGTCTGGCAACGCACCGAACCCCTCTGTGCAAGTCCAGCCATTGTCGATATTCACGCCCGGAATGTTTCGTGAGATATTTCGCCGACCACCGCCGCAGCGTGAAAACGACTAAAGGATTGAGACAAATTGAAACTCTCTGATTTCGACTTTGATTTGCCGGACAATTTGATTGCAACACGTCCTGCGGTGCCCCGAACAAGCGCGCGGTTGTTGGTGGCAAGCGGTGCCAACACAGTCGCCATTACGGATGCGCGGGTCTCCGATTTGACCAAATACCTGCGGAAAGGTGACCGCTTGGTTTTGAACAACACCAAAGTCATTCCGGCGCGGTTGACGGGGACACGGACGCGCGATGCTGGGCAGGGGCCGGTGAGTGCTAAGATTGAGGTTACGTTGCTGACGCCACAGCCTGATGGTGGATGGTCGGCACTTATCAAACCTTTGCGCAAAGTGGCAGAAGGCGAAGTTATTGCATTTGCCGATGATCTCACCGCGACACTTATTGCTAAGGCCGACGGTCAAGGGATTTTGGAGTTTAACCTTATTGGTGATGACTTTGACGCGGCGCTGAACGCTGCTGGTGCCATGCCTTTACCGCCATATATTGAGGCAAAGCGGAAGGCAGACGCACAGGATAAGACGGATTACCAAACTGTGTTTGCGCGTCATACCGGCGCCGTTGCTGCCCCGACGGCCTCGCTTCACTTTGATAAACCTTTGTTGGAAGCGCTGGCTGCACAGGGCGTCACGTTTACCGAAGTAACGCTTCACGTGGGGGCGGGCACGTTCTTGCCCGTCAAAGTTGACGACATTTCAGAGCATAAGATGCACGCGGAGTGGGGTGAAATTACTAAAAGCGCGGCAGGCGAGATCAATCAGACAAAGGCAGAAGGCGGCCGCGTCGTTCCCGTTGGGACCACAGCGCTTCGGTTGATCGAAAGTGCAGCAAAAAACGGTATTCTGGCGGAATGGCGGGGCGAGACGGACATTTTCATCACGCCGGGTTTTGAGTTTCAGATTACCGACGGTCTGATGACAAACTTCCATCTGCCAAAGTCGACGCTGATGATGCTTGTATCGGCCCTGATGGGACAAGAGCGGATCGTAGAAATCTACGACCACGCAGTGCGCACGGGATATCGGTTTTTCAGTTACGGTGACAGCTCGCTTTTATTGCCAAACGGCTGAGACGGCGCTGCTTGCATGCAACGAAGCTTCTAAAACGACACTAAATGTCGATTTTGATTGTTGATTGTTGACGCGACTCAGATAGGGCGGGCCTCAAAGGCAGCACTGTGTAAAGAGAGGCGTCATGCTACAAGTTTTTAAAGGGTCGTGGGCACTTTTGCTCGGAATGATGCTGCTGATGGTGGGCAACGGTCTTCAGGGGACGCTTCTTGGTGTACGTGGCGGGCTTGAGGGCTTTGGCACGTTCGAGATGTCCATCGTGATGTCGTGCTATTTCGTTGGCTTTCTGGGCGGCTCCAAAATGGCGCCCGAAATGATCCGCCGTGTGGGGCACGTTCGGGTCTTTGCTGCACTTGGAAGTTTTATCTCGGCCGTTTTGATCCTTTATCCGGCTTTTCCGCATCCTGTTGCGTGGGCGCTTGGCCGCATTGTGATCGGGTTTTGCTTTTCCGGCGTGTATGTGACGGCGGAAAGCTGGCTAAATAATTCTGCAGACAACGCGCACCGCGGCAAAGCGCTGTCGCTTTACATGATCGTGCAGATGTTCGGGATTGTGGCGGCCCAAGGTATTTTGCTGACTGGCGATCCATCGGGCTTTGTTTTGTTCATCATTCCGTCGGTGTTGGTTTCCATCAGCTTTGCGCCAATTTTGCTGTCGGTTAGCCCGACGCCCGCATTTGAAACCACCAAACCTATGACTTTGCGCGAACTGACGCGTATTTCGCCATTGGGCTGTGTTGGCATGTTCTTGATGGGGGGCGTGTTCTCGGCACAGTTTGGGATGGCTGCGGTTTACGGCACCGAGCGGGGTCTGACAGTCGCTGAAATTTCAATTTTTGTGACGGCGATTTATCTGGGGGCACTGTTGTTGCAGTACCCGATTGGTTGGCTGTCTGACCGGATGGACCGGCGGGTTTTGATCCTTGCTGTTTCTGTGTTGGGTGGCCTGGGTGGTTTCGCAGGCTTTCTTTATGACGATGTGTTTATCCTTTTGCTGGGGGCCGCCTTCATTATTGGGGGCATGTCGAACCCGCTTTATGCGTTGCTGATTGCCTACACGAATGACTTTCTTGAGCACGAAGACATGGCCGCTGCGAGTGGTGGTTTGATCTTTATTAACGGTATTGGCGCCATCGCGGGGCCGCTGATCACGGGGTGGATGATGGGGTTGGTGGGACCTGAAGGGTTCTTCTTGTTTGTGGCGGTTCTGTTGCTTGGGCTTGCGGCCTACGCAGGTTTCCGAATGACCCAACGCGCATCAACGTTCGATGTGGACGAAGCCACGCCGTACTCGCCCATTTTGGCTACGGCCAGCCCGGTGGCTGTTGAGGTCGCCCAAGAAATCTACATCGAAGCAGAGCTGGAAGAGGCGGAAAGTGCCGCAACGGAAACTCCTGCGGCCTAAATGCATCACTGCAGCGGGGATTAATTGAAAGATTGCGCAGAAGGGGGTTGTGCGGTTCTTTTATTACAGTAACGATTTGGTAATAGGCATGCATAGGAGCAGCGTCATGACCTCACCAGAAACCGTTCTTTCTTTTTGGCTTGATGAAATCGGCGAAAAGGGCTGGTACGCGGGGGGCGAGGCACTTGATGCCAAAGTCCGCCTGAAATTCAAACCTGCTTGGGATGAAATGATGGCTGGTGGGATGTCTATGTGGCTGACCTACCCGAGTGGGGCGCTCGCCTACATTATTCTTGCGGATCAATTTGCCAGAAATATGTTTCGCGATACTGCCCAAGCATTTGCCAGTGACCGCATGGCCTTAGCCGCTGCAAAGGCCGCTTTGAACAAAGGCTGGGATATGAAAATCGATGAGCCAGCGCGCCAGTTTTTCTACCTTCCTTTGATGCATTCGGAAAACCTGTGCGATCAGGAGCGGTCTGTGCGCTTAATCATGACGCGAATGCCAGAGACTGGCGCAGATAATTTACTGCACGCGCGGGCGCACCGCGATGTTATCCGCCGCTTTGGTCGCTTCCCCTTCCGCAACGCAGCCCTTGATAGAGCGTACTCCGTTCACGAAGAAGCGTTTGAAGCAGAGGGCGGATATGGTGCGGCTGTCCGCGCAATTGCGGGATAATCACACGAATTCAGTGGCTTAAACGCTCATTCACAATCCGCGTGAGAGTGTTGCGATTTCTGGCGAATAAATATAGTTTAGCGTTAAACTATATTTGCCGGAGACATTATTATGGCCGCGACGTCCTTTGATTTAATCGTAATTGGTGCTGGCCCGGGCGGGTATGTGGCCGCTATCCGTGGCGCGCAGCTTGGGTTGTCCGTCGCAGTTATTGAGCGCGAGCATCTGGGCGGCATTTGCCTGAACTGGGGGTGTATCCCGACGAAAGCGATGCTTCGCTCGTCCGAGGTATTTCATTTGATGCACCGCGCCAAAGAGTTTGGCCTGTCTGCGGGCAATATCGATTATGATCTTGATGCGGTCGTAAAGCGTAGCCGCGGTGTTGCAGGGCAGTTGGCTGGTGGTGTTGGTCACCTACTGAAGAAAAATAAAGTAACCGTCATCATGGGCGAGGCGTCAGTCCCCGCGAAAGGCACAGTGACGGTCAAGACTGACAAAGGTGTGCAGGACCTAACGGCCAAGAACATCATCCTTGCGACGGGTGCACGGGCGCGTGAATTGCCGGGTCTTGAAGGGGATGGTGATCTCGTTTGGACATATAAAACGGCTCTGACACCACCGCGCATGCCAAAGAAATTGCTGGTCATCGGATCTGGCGCGATCGGGATCGAATTTGCGAGCTTTTACAACACACTTGGTGCGGACACGACTGTTGTCGAAGTGATGGACCGCGTATTGCCCGTCGAGGATGCCGAAATCAGCGCCTTTGCAAAGAAGCAATTCGAAAAGCAGGGAATGAAAATACGCGAAAAGACCATGGTCAAACAACTTGATCGCGGCAAAGGAAAAGTTGTTGCCCATATTGAGAATGGTGGGAAAGTTACAACTGAAGAGTTCGATACGGTCATTTCTGCAGTCGGAATTGTTGGAAATGTGGAAGGCCTTGGCCTTGAGAAGTTGGGCGTAAAGATCGACCGCACCCATGTTGTTACGGATGAATTCTGCCGCACGGGCGTTGAAGGTGTCTTTGCAATCGGTGATATCGCAGGTGCCCCTTGGCTTGCGCATAAGGCCAGCCATGAGGGCGTTATGGTCGCGGAAATGATTGCGGGCAAAAAAGTTCACGCAATCAAACCTGAAACAATTGCCGGATGTACCTATTGTCACCCGCAAGTCGCATCAGTTGGCTATTCCGAGGCCAAAGCAAAAGAGCTTGGTTATGATATCAAAGTGGGACGTTTCCCGTTTATGGGCAACGGCAAAGCCATCGCACTTGGCGAACCAGAAGGCATGGTCAAAACCGTGTTTGATGCAAAAACGGGCGAGTTGTTGGGCGCACATATGATCGGTGCAGAAGTCACCGAGCTGATCCAAGGCTATGTGGTGGGCCGTAAGTTGGAGACAACCGAAGAGGACCTGATGGAAACAGTCTTCCCGCATCCAACGTTGTCCGAAATGATGCACGAAAGTGTGCTGGACGCCTATGGTCGCGCGATCCATTTCTAAAATCTGACCCTTTCGTTTTGAACATCTGATGGGCGGTTGCAGTTTGCAGCCGCCCCTGTCATTTCACCGTCATGAAAATGAAAATTGCGCCGGCAAGCGCCCCCTCTGAGCGAAGTGATTGGACGTTGGTAGCGCTTGTGTTTGTCACAGGTCTTTTTGCAGCGGCGCAATTTGGCAAAATCTCTCTGACGCTTGCACCATTGGCTGAACTCTATGGCACTGACATTGCCGGTGTTTCGTTTCTTGTCTCGCTCGTTGGTTTTTTGGGTATCTTTTTGGGTGTGATAAGCGGGGCCGTTGTTGCGCGTGCCGGCCCGACGCGCGTGTTCATTTGGTCGGCAGGCATTGCCGCGATTATATCTATTCTTCAGGCGTTATTGCCGCCGTTTGCGAGTATGATCGTGTTGCGACTGCTCGAAGGGCTTACCCATTTGGGCATCGTCGTCGCAGGTCCAACGCTGATGGCGGCGGTGACCAATGACCGTGATCGTCCAATCGCGATGAGCTTATGGGCCATGTTTTTTGGCGCATCTTTTGCGGCTGTAGCACTTGTGGTGCCGCCACTGATGCAGGCCGGTGGTGTGGGGTTGGTCTTTTCAGCACACGGTCTGGGTTTTGCGGTGATTTGTGCGGTGTTGATTTGGCGGTTGCCGGTTGTTTCCGCAACACCAGGTAAAATAGCGTTTTGGGGCACTCATGTGGCCATTTACAGCAGCCCGCCGGTCATGGCCCCTGCGCTGGCTTTCGGGGCGTATACGTTCATTTATTTGGCGATCATCACATTTTTCCCTGTCACGCTTGAACGTCCTGAGTTGTTTCAGATTATCCCGCTGATTAGCCTTGTTGCCACATTCACCACAGGCTGGGTGGCCCGCCGCGTGGCCCCATATACTTTGGCGGCCGTAGGCTATGTTTGGATCATCTTGGCGGGGCTGGTGGTGTGGTCGGGTGCAGGCTGGATGATTTATCTGCTGGCGTTCGGTTTGGGCATTGTGCCTGCTGCCTGTTTTGCTGCGATCCCGTCGTTGAACCCCTCTGCAAGTGACCGGTCAAGGGCCGCAGGGGCGTTGTCACAGATGGGGAATATCGGCACCACACTGGGCACACCGGTGTTTGCCTTTACCATGCTAAGCGCAGGAATGTCGGGCCTGTGGGTCGTCATCATGGGAGCCTGCGCGGTTGGTTTGGGCCTGATCTATTGGATGACTGCAAAGATTGTTGCCCCGCAGAACTGACGTTCACTTTTCGTTCGCATTTTTCCCTTGGCCGTTTTGACCACGCCGCCTATGTATTACTTCAGACTTAAGGGGGCGATATGCCAGAGCTGAAAAATATCGAAGTACGCGGCGCGCGTGAGCACAATCTCAAAAACATTGATGTTGATATTCCACGCGACCAATTGGTGGTGATTACGGGGCTGTCTGGCTCTGGTAAATCCAGCTTGGCGTTTGATACCATCTATGCGGAGGGACAACGGCGTTACGTTGAAAGCCTTAGCGCCTATGCCCGTCAATTCCTTGATATGATGGAAAAACCTGACGTTGACCACATCTCAGGTCTAAGTCCCGCCATTTCGATTGAGCAGAAAACAACGTCTAAAAACCCACGCTCTACTGTTGGTACGGTGACCGAGATTTACGACTACATGCGGCTGTTGTTCGCCCGTGTTGGGACGCCGTATTCACCCGCGACGGGACTGCCCATTGAAGCCCAGCAAGTCCAAGACATGGTCGACCGCGTAATGGCAATGGAAGAGGGCACCCGTGGTTATCTTCTTGCGCCGATCATTCGCGACCGAAAAGGCGAGTACCGCAAAGAATTTCTGGAACTGCGCAAGCAAGGCTTTCAGCGCGTCAAAGTAGACGGCACGTTTTATGAGCTTGATGAGCCTCCGACGCTGGATAAAAAGTTCCGCCATGACATCGACGTGGTTGTTGACCGTATTGTGGTCCGCGAAGGGCTTGAAACGCGGCTTGCGGATAGTTTCCGAACCGCGCTTGATCTGGCGGACGGCATCACCATTCTGGAAACCGCCGTTGCCGAAGGGCAGGAGCCTGAGCGTTTTACGTTTTCTGAAAAATTCGCGTGTCCCGTTTCGGGCTTTACGATCCCCGAGATCGAGCCGCGTCTGTTTTCATTCAATGCGCCGTTTGGTGCGTGTCCTGCGTGTGATGGTCTGGGGCACGAGCTCTTTTTTGACGAACGCTTAGTGGTCCCTGATGCGACGCTCAAAATTTATGACGGTGCGCTGGCGCCGTGGCGCAAAGGTAAATCGCCTTATTTTCTTCAAACAATTGAGGCCATTGCCAAACATTACGAGTTTGACAAGAACACCCGCTGGAAAGACCTATCTGCCAAAGTGCAGCAGGTTTTCTTGCGCGGGTCTGGCGAGGAAGAAATTAGCTTTCGTTATGATGAGGGCGGCCGCGTTTATCAGGTCAGTCGCACGTTTGAAGGTGTGATCCCCAACATGGAGCGCCGCTACCGCGAGACAGACAGCTCTTGGGTCCGCGAAGAATTTGAGCGCTACCAGAACAATCGCCCGTGTGGCGCGTGTGGTGGATACCGCCTGCGTGAAGAGGCGCTAGCAGTCAAAATTGCAGGGCTTCACGTGGGGCAAGTCGTTCAGATGTCCATCCGTGAGGCTTTTGAATGGTGTCAAAGCGTGCCTTCTGAGTTGAGTAAACAGAAGAACGAAATTGCAAAAGCAATTCTGAAGGAGATCAGCGAGCGTCTTGGTTTCCTCAATAACGTTGGCCTTGAGTATCTGACGCTGTCACGCAACGCGGGTACGCTTTCTGGCGGGGAAAGCCAGCGAATCCGTTTGGCCAGCCAGATTGGGTCGGGTCTGACGGGGGTACTTTACGTGCTCGATGAGCCTTCTATCGGGCTTCACCAACGGGACAACGACCGGCTTTTGACGACCCTAAAAAACCTGCGTGACCAGGGCAATACAGTGATCGTTGTTGAGCATGACGAAGAAGCGATCCGCGAAGCGGACTATGTTTTTGACATTGGGCCCGGGGCTGGTGTTCACGGCGGCCAAGTTGTTGCTAAAGGCACGCCAGCGCAGATTGCGAAGAACAAAAAATCTGTGACAGGTCAGTACCTTACCGGTGTGCGCGAAATTCCTTACAGCACGGACCGGCGCAAGGGGAACAAAAAGAAAATTACCGTTCGCAAGGCCACGGGCAACAACCTTAAAGATGTGACGGTTGATTTCCCGCTTGGTAAATTTGTCTGCGTTACAGGTGTGTCGGGGGGCGGTAAGTCTACGCTGACGATTGAGACGCTCTTCAAGACGGCCTCCATGCAGCTAAATGGTGCGCGACAAACGCCGGCACCGTGTGAAACCATTCGTGGCCTCGAACACCTAGATAAGGTGATCGATATTGATCAACGGGCGATCGGGCGCACCCCGCGCAGTAACCCTGCCACCTATACAGGTGCTTTCACGCCAATCCGTGACTGGTTTGCTGGACTTCCCGAGGCCAAGGCGCGTGGCTATAAACCAGGGCGCTTCAGCTTCAACGTGAAGGGTGGACGCTGTGAGGCGTGCCAAGGTGACGGTGTCATCAAAATCGAAATGCATTTCTTACCTGACGTTTACGTGGAATGTGAGACGTGCCGTGGGGCCCGCTATAACCGAGAAACTCTTGAGATTAAGTTTAAGGGCCAGTCGATTGCGGATGTTTTGAACATGACAGTCGAAGATGCGCAGACGTTCTTTAAGGCGGTGCCGTCAATTCGTGAGAAGATGGACGCACTTATGCGGGTTGGTCTGGGCTACATCAAAGTCGGACAGCAAGCGACGACCCTGTCGGGGGGCGAAGCGCAGCGCGTCAAGCTGTCAAAAGAGCTGGCAAAACGCTCCACGGGCCGCACGCTCTATATTCTTGATGAGCCTACAACGGGCCTGCACTTTGAAGACGTGCGCAAGCTGCTCGAGGTGCTGCACGAGTTGGTGGAGGCCGGGAACACTGTCGTTGTGATTGAGCATAACCTTGATGTCGTAAAGACGGCGGATTGGATCATCGACATTGGCCCCGAGGGTGGGGACGGTGGCGGCACCGTTGTTGCCACCGGCACGCCCGAGGATGTGGCGGAGGTCGACGCCTCGCACACGGGGCGCTATTTGAAGCCCATGTTGCAACCGCGTTCCGCACCAAGCTGACCCTCAAAATATCCAAACGAGGCTGCTCCATAAACCGCTTGCGGATGTGGGGCGGCTTGGTGCAGTTTGAGGCACAATTGACGACAAGGCGGCCCCCATGCGCATCGGACTTTACCCCGGAACTTTCGATCCCATCACATTGGGCCATATGGACATCATCCGGCGCGCGGCGGCCCTTGTGGACAGGTTGGTTATTGGGGTTGCGATTAACCGTGACAAAGGACCGATGTTTAGTCTTGAGGAACGTGTTGCGATGGTCGAGGCCGAAACCTCACCCTTGGCGCAAGCGGCGGGCGTTGAGATTATTGCCCATCCTTTTGAGAACCTCTTGATTGATTGTGCCCACGACGTTGGAGCAGGTGTCATCATTCGCGGACTACGCGCTGTTGCGGATTTTGAGTATGAATATCAAATGGTTGGGATGAACCGGCAGCTTGATGACAGTATTGAGACAGTATTTCTGATGGCAGAGGCACAGCACCAAGCGATCGCAAGCAAGCTTGTTAAAGAGATCGCGCGTCTTGGTGGGGACGTGAATAAATTCGTCACACCAACTGTCGCAGAGGCTCTGTCCAAAAAACTGGCATAGACCGCGTTTTAGCAAAGAAAAAGCGCGCATCCAAAGTTGAACACGCGCCTTTTGCATTGATCTGGTGCAGTGGTATTAGAGAAACTTGCCCATCGCAACTGCTGTGTCGCTCATGCGGTTCGAGAAGCCCCATTCGTTGTCATACCATGTCAGGATGCGAACCATGTTGCCGTCCATGACTTTGGTTTGATCGGTCGCGAAAATCGATGAATGTGGGTCGTGGTTGAAGTCCATGCTGACAAGCGGATCATCAGTTACGCCCAAAATGCCTTTAAGCGGGCCCGAGGCTGCAGCTGCGCGGATTGCATCGTTCACTTCTTCAGCTGTCACATTACGGGCCGCTTCAAAGGTCAGATCCACAACCGATACGTTTGGTGTGGGGACGCGGATTGCAACACCGTCCAGTTTGCCTGCAAGCTCTGGCAATACAAGGCCAACTGCTTTGGCCGCACCTGTTGATGTAGGGATCATGGACATCGCCGCTGCCCGCGCGCGGTAGAGGTCCGAGTGCATCGTATCAAGCGTTGGCTGATCACCGGTGTAGCTGTGCACGGTTGTCATCATGCCTTTGACGATTCCGAAGCTGTCGTTCAGCACTTTTGCAATGGGGGACAGGCAGTTCGTGGTGCAGGACGCATTCGACACGATGATGTCATCTGCGGTCAATTCACCGTCGTTTACGCCGTATACAATTGTTTTATCCGCATCTTTACCGGGGGCCGAGATCAAAACGCGGCTTGAGCCGTTTTCAAGGTGCGCTTGGCACGCTTCTTTTGACGTGAAGATGCCTGTGCATTCCATGACAACATCGACGTGTGCCCATGGCAAATCAGCGGGGTTACGCATTGCCGTTACCGCGATGGGGCCGCGGCCGACGTCAATGCTGGTGTCGGTTGTTGTGACGGTCGCAGGGAAGCGGCCGTGAACACTGTCAAAACGCAGCAAATGCGCGTTTGTCGCAACAGGGCCGAGGTCATTGATGGCAACAACTTCGATGTCAGTGCGGCCAGACTCGACGATGGCACGCAACACGTTGCGACCGATGCGACCAAATCCGTTGATGGCTACTTTGATTGTCATGGAACCCATTCCCTTACTGTTCGAATATCTGTTACCGCTAACAAAACGAGTTGAGACCAAAGGTCAAGGCTGAACCCCGTTTGTGATCAATTGTAAGCAAAGATTAGCGCCAAAAAGCGAGGTATTCGATAAGCTCGATACCTTTTTGCGCCATAAACACGGTCGCGGCAGTATCGTTACGCAACACATCCCACGTGATGGCGCTAATGATCACAGCACCAAGAAGTATCGCCAGCCTGTTGGTCATTTGTCGTCTGCCACGTGCCGGCCGCCCTAAATATTCAGGCGCTCCGGCATGCTGTAAATAAGCGGAAAGAACCGAGGCGCTGGTTAGTGAACCAGACGTCCCATCATGCCTGCTACATCGGCCATACGCACAGAGAACGCCCATTCGTTGTCATACCATGCCAGAACGCGCACAGTGCGGCCACCCACAACTTTGGTTTGGTCAGGTGCAAAGATGCATGAGTGGGGCGTGTGGTTAAAGTCGATCGAGACTTTTTGCTCCGCATCATAGGCCAGAACGGCGCTCATTTGTCCGGCTGCAGCGTCGGCCATGATGTCGTTGATCTCTTGCTCGGTAACGTCGCGGCCCGCTTCAAACGTCAGATCAACCGCTGATACGTTTGGCGTGGGAACGCGCATCGCTGTGCCGTCCAATTTACCTGCAAGCTCGGGCAGTACTTCGCCCAATGCTTTGGCGGCACCTGTGGATGTCGGGATCATTGCCATGGCGGCTGCGCGCGCGCGGTAAAGGTCTTTGTGGCGGCGGTCTAGAGTTGGTTGATCGCCTGTGTAGCTGTGAATGGTCGTCATCATGCCGCGCTCAATCCCAACAGTGTCATTCAGCACTTTGGCCAACGGAGCCAGGCAGTTGGTGGTGCATGACCCGTTTGAAATCATCCGCTCGTCCGCTTTTAGATCGCGGTGGTTCACACCGTATACGATGGTGCGATCTACATTTGTGCCAGGGGCGGACAGCAGCACTTTCTTGGCGCCGCGCTCAAGGTGGATCGCGGATTTATGACCATCGTTGAACTTGCCTGTGCATTCCATCAAAACGTCAACGCCGCTCCAGTCCAGCTCTTCCGGGTTGTAGGTGCTTTGAACGTCAATCGGACCGCGGCCCAGATCAATAGAATTGGCGTCAGTGGTAATCGTGCCGTTGTAGCGTCCGTGAACGCTGTCATAACGCAGCAAGTGGGCGTTTGTCTCAATCGGGCCAGTGGCGTTGATCTTTACGACTTGCACATCGTTACGGCCCATCTCGTGGATGGCCGCCAAGGTGCACCGTCCGATACGTCCAAACCCGTTAATGCCTACTTTAACTGTCATGACCCGATCCTTTGGTTAGTGGCTCGTCTTACCATGGGCTTAGGGGGTCTGGGGACAGGGGCCAAGACAAAAGGCGTTTTGTATCAACATGTTAGCGATAAAGGTGGCTTGGCGGTGTCTGTTCGCGCTAACGGTTTGCGCTAACGGATGCGGTCGTGTGTGAAGTTGCGGACGGCGGCAGTAGATTTTGTGTGCATTTGTATACGATTTGCGCTGTTCGATAGAATCATAAACGGCGACCCCATGATGAGGCCGCCGCAGTGTGTTGTATAATCGAAAGCGCGAGACATGCCGCGCTTATTGTCGTGTGATCAAAGAAGTGATTTTGCTTTGTCGGCGACGGCCTGTGCTGTGATGCCGAACTTTTCGTAAAGCACTTCTGCAGGGGCCGAGGCGCCGAAGCCTTCCATGCCGACAAAGCCAGCTTTTGCTGCTTTGCCGCGCTCACCGCTCAGCCATTGATCCCAACCGAATTGTACGCCTGCCTCAACGGCAACGCGCACGGGACCACCGGGCAGCACGCGCTTGCGGTAGCTTTCCTCCTGGGCTGCGAAAAGCTCCCAGCATGGCATGGAAACAACGCGTGTGCCGATGCCTTCGGCTTGCAAAATATCCCGGGCTGCCATGGCGATCTCAACTTCTGAACCCGTTGCCATCAAGATAACTTGGCGTTTGCCCTCTGCATCAGCCAAAACATACGCCCCTTGGGATGTAAGGTTTTTGGTTTTGTGCTCTGTGCGTAGGGTTGGCAGGTTCTGACGGGTCAACGACAGGGTTGCTGGTGTCTTTTTGCTGCTCAGCGCAAGTTCCCACGCCTCAGCGGTTTCAACTGTGTCGCAGGGGCGGAACACGTGCATGTTGGGCGTTGCGCGCAACATGGCCAGATGCTCAACCGGTTGGTGTGTTGGACCGTCTTCACCAAGGCCGATGCTGTCGTGGGTCATCACGTATGTCACAGGAATTCCCATCAACGCAGACAAACGCATAGAAGGGCGCGCATAATCGGTGAAGCACATGAACGTCCCGCCGTAGGGGCGGATGCCACCGTGTAGCGCCATGCCGTTCATTGCAGCGGCCATGCCGTGCTCGCGGATACCGTAATACACGTAGCGGCCTTTGCGGTTGTCCGTATCAAAAACGCCCAGATCGGCAGTCTTTGTGTTGTTTGAGCCAGTCAAATCAGCTGAGCCGCCGATTGTCTCGCTGCAGATCGGGTTGACCGCAGCCAGCACCATCTCGGAGGATTTACGTGTCGCGACACTTGGGGCTTTTTCGCTGATGTTCTTTTTCAGCGCCTTGATCGTGGCAGATAGTTTCTTGGGGGCGTCACCTGCAAAAGCGCGATTGAATTCGGCTTGCTTGCTGCCTGACAGGGTTGCGAAACGCTCTTGCCACGCGGTGAAGTCCGCGTTGCCTCGGCTGCCGATGGCTTCCCATGCGGATTTGATATCTGCGGGTACTTCGAACGGACCTGTGGTCCAACCATAGCGTGCTTTGGCTTCTGCCATTGCAGCGGCGTCCGTAAGCGCGCCGTGTCCTTTGGATGTGTCTTGTGCAGCGTGGCCCAATGCGATGTGGGTTTTGCAAGCAATCATAGAGGGTTTGCCAGATTTCTTGGCAGCGACAATAGCCGCATCAATGGCGGCTGCGTCATGGCCGTCGATGTCTTGGACGTGCCAGCCTGCAGATTTGAAGCGCATCACTTGATCTGTGCGGTCTGACAGTTCAACGGTGCCATCGATGGTGATGTTGTTGTTGTCCCAAAATACGATCAATTTGCTTAGCTCTTGGCGGCCAGCAAGAGCGATGGCTTCTTGGCTGATACCTTCCATCAAGCACCCGTCACCGGCGATAACATAGGTGTGGTGGTCCACAACTTTCTTACCGTAATGTGCACGCAGGCTTTCTTCTGCCATGGCAAAACCGACAGAGTTTGCGATACCTTGACCAAGCGGGCCGGTGGTTGTTTCAACGCCTTTGGCGTGGCCGAATTCAGGGTGACCAGCGGTGATCGCGCCCCACTGGCGGAAGTTTTTCACCTGCTCAAGGGTCATGTCCTCGTAGCCCGTCAGGTGCAACAGCGCATAGACCAGCATGGAGCCGTGGCCTGCCGACAGAATGAAGCGGTCACGATCGGGCCAATCAGGGTTCTTTGCGTCAAACTTCAGGTGCTTTTCAAAAAGCACAGTTGCCACGTCCGCCATGCCAATGGGCATGCCTGTGTGACCGGAATTCGCTGCTGCAACACCGTCCAAAGCAAGCGCGCGGATCGCGGCGGCTTTCTTCCAGTGGTCAGGGTTCGCGCTGGCGAGCGTTGCAATGTCGATGGGCTCAAAGCTTGTATCAGGCACTGGGTGAATTCCTTTGAAGTGGCGTTGATAGTGGCATTCCCGTTCCCGATAGGCCGCAGAGGGGTGAATATCAAGCGCGCAGGCCCGCTTTGGGCGCAAAAACTGGCGAATTGCTTGCAATTTCGGTGATCTTAGCAAAGATATTGAGGCGATAAGAAAAACAAGGATGCGAGCAGATGAGCGACATCGAAGATCTTGACCGACGCCTAAAAGCGGCTCTTGAGCGTATTGATCGCGCGATTGAAAGTGGTGCGCCAACGCAACCTCAAGCTGAGCCTGTAACCGAGGCCGCCATTGATCAAGCGGCGCTTGATAATGCGATTGCGCAAGCCCGCGATGCAGAAGCGCAGGTAGCCGCACTTCAGTCTGTGGTAGATGCTGCGCACGCACAAAATGCGCAGCTGTCTGCACACGTTGCCCAACTTGAGGCGGCCCAAGTCGAGCAGGTACCTCAGGCGACCCATCCTGACATGACCGCAGATGTGGCGCGGCTCAGCGCGGATGTGCAAGCGTTGCAAGCGGCGAACCAGCAGTTGCGTGACAACAACACCGCATTGCGGGCCGCCAATGAACAGGGGCTGGCGGATGCAGAACTGATCAACCAATCCGCCGAAGCCGAGTTAACAGCCCTGCGCGCGGCGCGTGCTGCCGACCGTTCTGAGTTGGATATGATTTTGACCAACCTACGCCCGATCATTGAGGAGACTGCATAATGGCTACTGTTGATATCACCGTTGGTGGCCGCACGTTCGAAGTGGCATGCCAGGTCGGGGAAGAAAGCTATCTGTTGGCCGCGGCAGGCATGCTCGACGTTGAGGCGAACGTATTGATCGAACAGATCGGACGGCTGCCCGAGGCACGGATGCTTTTGATGGCTGGCCTGATGTTGGCGGACAAAACCGCAGCCCTTGAGGACAAGACCAAAACCCAAGATGCCAAAATCGCTGAGTTGGAAGCAGAATTAGCTGAGCTGAAGGGCCGTCCGGCACCTGAGCCCGAGCGGATTGAAGTGGCCGTTGTCCCGCCGTCCATCACAGACACTTTGCAAGAGCTTGCGGCACGTGCTGAAAGCCTTGCCCAAAAAGCCGAGGAACGTGCGGCAGGCTAGGTCTGCTTCACCCGCCACTATAAACAAAGCCCGCCGCGAGGAATATTCGCAGCGGGCTTTGTTGTTTCAGCGCCAGCGTTCGGAGCGTGGCAAAATCAAATACTTACGCGTTTGCTTCGCGAATTTGATCTGCTTTTTCTTTGTCAAACGTCACAGCGTTTTCTGAGAAAAGCGTATCCAGCTCACCCGATAGGGTCATTTCTGTGATGATATCGCAGCCGCCGACGAACTCACCTTTGACGTAAAGTTGGGGGATTGTTGGCCAGTCGCTGAAGTCTTTGATGCCTTGGCGAATGTCTTCATCAGCCAGCACATTCACATCAGCGTACTCAACGCCCATGAAGTTCAGCACACCTGCAACCCGCGATGAAAACCCACATTGGGGCATCTCTTTGGTGCCTTTCATGTAGAGCACAACATCATTGGCCGCGTTGGTTTCGGAAATGCGTGTCTTTGCGTCGCTCATCGTAAATTACCTTTCGGAAGTAATGCTTTAGGCGGTGATCTTAATGTTATTCAGGTGCCCGAGTGGTCAGCGCCAGCGCGTGTAACTCACCGTGGCTGCCGTCCATCTTGCCTTTTAGGGCTGCGTAAACGGCGCGCTGTTGTTGGACGCGGTTTTTGCCTTTGAAACTGGCATCCACGACCTCGGCGGCGAAATGCTGGCCGTCATCCCCTTGGACGGTAATTGTCGCCTCGGGAAATTCGGCGCGGATCAGGCTTTCGATGTCAGTCGCTGTGATGGGCATGGTGTTGGTCCTTTTCGCTTGGGACAAGAGATAGGCAGGCCTGCGGCTCTATGCAAGTCATCGCGCCGCAGGACCATATCTGTGTATGGGGCGGTTTAGGCCACGGAAGCCGCGAAGCTAGTGCGGAAGACCTGTGACAGTTCCGCAAGAGGGGCTTCTGATCCGCCCATTTTGACTGTGTCGCCCGTAAAGCGGCCCACCGAGGTGATGGTGACGCCAGCTTGACCCGCTGCAATCATCAGTGCTTCGGCTTTGTCGAACGAGGTCGCAATCAAATAGCGGGCCTGATCTTCACCAAACAGGGTCGGGGTGTCCGCACTGTCGAGAAGTACACCAACACCGGCGGTCTCGGCCATTTCAAACGCGGCGAGCGCGAGGCCACCGTCTGCAATGTCTGTGCAGGCATCGATCCATTCGGCGTTGGCGCGAATGAAGTCACCGTTGGCTTTTTCAGCGGCCAGATCAACTGCTGGCGCATCACCGTCCTCACGGTTGAAGACCTCAGCAAGTAGGGCGGATTGGCCCAAATGGCCCTCGGCTTCGCCTACCTGCAGCAACACATGGCCTTCGCGCACGTCGCGGGCAATCAGTGCTGCTTCGTCGGGGATTAAGCCAACCGCGCCAATTGTTGGTGTTGGCAAAATAGCAGCACCATCGGTTTCGTTGTAAAGGCTGACGTTGCCGGAAACGATTGGCATATCCAGCGCCTCAACAGCCGCAGAGATACCCTGAATGGCGCCTACGAATTGGCCCATGATGCTGGGTTTCTCGGGGTTGCCGAAGTTCATGTTGTCAGTCGTTGCTAGCGGTGTCGCGCCCACGGCTGTGAGGTTGCGGTATGCTTCTGCAACAGCTTGTTTGCCGCCCTCAACAGGGTTTGCGCGGACATAGCGGGGGGTCACGTCAGATGTGAAGGCCAACATTTTGCCTGTGCCATGTACCCGCACGATGCCAGCGCCCGCGCCGGGGATGCGCACTGTGTCGCCCATAACCATGCTGTCATATTGCTCGTATACCCATGATTTCGCGCCGTAATTTGGCGTTGAGATTAGCGCGCGCAGACCGTCGATCGGATCGATTTGAGGAACATCTTCAAGGGGGGCTGCCGCTGGTGTAGGTTCCCAAGGGCGGTCATATTCAGGTGCCGTTGATGCCAGTTTCGAGAGCGGCAGATCGGCTTTGATCTCGCCGTTGAGCATGATCAAGAAACGGTCCTCGGCAATGGTTTCACCGACGATCGCAAAATCGAGGTCCCATTTATCAAAGACGGCTTTCGCCTCGGCCTCAAGCTCGGGTTTGAGCACCATCAACATGCGTTCTTGGCTCTCGGAGAGCATCATTTCATAGGCGGTCATGTGCTCTTCACGCACGGGCACGTCTTCAAGGTTCAGCTTGATACCAAGACCACCTTTGTCGCCCATTTCCACGGCAGAGCAGGTCAGGCCCGCAGCGCCCATATCCTGGATCGAGATCACAGCGCCCGTGGCCATCAATTCAAGCGTCGCTTCCATCAAACGTTTTTCTGTGAACGGGTCACCAACCTGAACAGTGGGGCGTTTTTCTTCGATATTTTCGTCGAACTCGGCGGAGGCCATTGTGGCGCCGCCCACACCGTCACGGCCTGTTTTCGCGCCCAAATAGACCACTGGCATGCCAAGGCCCGAAGCAGCTGAGTAAAAGATTTTGTCTGCATCTGCGAGGCCTGCGGCAAACGCATTTACCAAGCAATTGCCATTGTATGCTGCGTGAAAGCGGACTTCGCCGCCAACAGTCGGAACGCCAAAACAGTTGCCATAGCCGCCGACGCCCGCAACGACACCGTTAACCAGTTGCGGTGTTTTAGGGTGGCTTGGCTCACCAAATGAGAGTGAATTCATCGCAGCAATCGGACGGGCACCCATTGTGAAGACGTCGCGCAAAATACCACCCACGCCAGTAGCAGCCCCTTGATAGGGTTCAATGTAGCTGGGGTGGTTGTGAGATTCCATTTTGAAAACAACGGCTTGACCGTCGCCAATATCAACAACACCTGCGTTCTCACCGGGGCCGCAGATCACTTGGGGGCCGGTGGTGGGCAGCGTGCGAAGCCATTTTTTGGAGGACTTATACGAGCAGTGCTCGTTCCACATAGCCGAAAAAATACCCAGTTCAGTGAACGTTGGAGCACGGCCGATGATCTCAAGAATGCTGTCGTATTCATCGGGGGAAAGCCCGTGTGCAGCGATCAGATCAGGCGTGAGTGCGGGTTCGGTCATGGCGCAAAAAGTCCCCTATGTGGCGTTGGGTATCTCTTAGAGCAGCTTTGAGAAAAGGGGAAGGGGCCACGCCTGTGGTTCTGGTTTGTGTTTCAGCAGGCGGGATCATGGCGCAAGAGCGGCAGAACGGGCGTGAGGGGCGTGTGATCTGGGCTTTCGCGTAGCAGGCTTTCAACAGGCAGATCATTTGCGAAGATAATGTGATGCCGCTCAAAGAGTAGATTGTAATAGAGCGCCGTTTGCCGCCCGCGCATCGCCCTGATGCCTTTGCGGTTGGTCAGTTTGGTCGCGGGCACTAGCGCGCTATCAATGACGATACGGTGCTGCGGTGATGTGATAAGGTCTGTGCTGGGTACGTTGCCGAATGTATTTGCGCGGATCAGGATGGGTTTGGCGGGATCATCGGTGCTGTGAAAATATAGCCTCTCCGAGGTTAGCCGCAGCAGCGGTTGTGGGCCAGCATCGTGGGTCGCGATCAGCTGCCCTTTGGTGAGTGTTTGAATCGGGTGCGGACCATCGGGGGTACGGATCAACGTATCTGCCGCAAGACAAAGCGGGGCGGCGGAGAAACGGAAATTTGCGCTGCTTAGAGTGCTGGCATCAACATTAACAAGGACGAGGCAGTCGGCGTTATCATACGTGATGACCGCGTCCGACCCCCATTGGCTCAGCCGGTTTTGTACATCCGAAAACGACGACATTTCTGCCATATCAAAGGCGATGATATCAGGTTCGGTATAATCAAAGTCATCAATCTGGTCACTTCCGTGCCCGTCGCGAATGATGAAAACATCATGTGTGGATAGGTTGCCGGCAACCATGCGATCATCGCCCGGTCCGCCTTCGATCGTATCTTGTTGGGCGCCCCCATAAATTGTGTCGTTGCCGCGCCCGCCGAGCAGAATATCATCGCCGTCACCGCCATAAAGCGTGTCATCACCGCGCCCACCGGTGATGTAGTCGTGATCGCTGCCGCCAGAAAGTGTATCGTGGCCGTCTTCGCCTCGGATCGTGTCGTGGCCGCTGCCACCATCAATGCTGTCGTTGCCGTCGCCACCATAAATGATGTCATTCTGGCCGCCGCCTGACACGGTGTCATTGCCATGCCCTGCAGATATTTCGTCATTGCCGTCATCACCGGAGATCGAATCGTCACCGGCTGACCCCCAAATGTCATCATTACCTTGGCCGGCAGAAATAGTGTCGTGGCCTGCACCCCCATCGAGTGTGTCGTCACCATCGCCACCGGATATATGATCATCCCCTTCGCCGCCGTGAACGCTATCGTTGCCCAGCCCGCCGCTTAGGGTATCGTTTCCGAAATCCCCCCACAGATCATCGTCGCCGTCGTCACCGCGAATGTTGTCGTTACCAGCATTGCCACCAAGAGCGTCGTTACCACGACCACCGGAAATGCTGTCATCTCCGCCGCCACCTTCAATCCAGTCATGGCCATCGCCACCTGAAATAGAGGTATTACCGTTTCCAGATACGATAATATCGTCTGATCCGTTGGTGCCGGTGATTGTGGCAACATAGCTACTCATGGGCGCGCGATTAACTCATTCGTGAAGTGGGTCAGCTAGTGTGGCTAAAGCGTGCGGGTAAACAGGGGGTTACCAATTAAAATTGAAGTAATAATTAGTGCCAAGTTAATACTAAAGTAACCATATGCCCGTGTGTCGGTGTGTAGGCGCCGCTGGCATTCGCCCAGATGCCTTGTTCACGCAGGCGAGGGGCAAAAAAAAGCCGGGCTCGCAAATTGCGGGGGCCCGGCGAAGTCCAACAGGGAGGTAGTTAAACAATCGCTTAACTATGCCGCCCAATTAGGGACTGTTTTCCATTGCCGCAAGGGTTAAGTGGTTAAAATTTGCGCAATGCTGCTATGCGTTTTTTGCATGGCTGACCGGTCATTGAGGCGTCTGAAAAGTGCCCCATTTAGCGCATGACCGGTGCTGCAGCCTTTTGGCGATCAAGGGCGATCTGTTTTTGAACAAAATCGCGGAATGCGGCGATGCGTTTAGAATGGCGTAATTCTTCAGGAAAAGCCAAATAAACAGGGACTTCCGTTGATTGAACGTCGGGCAAAACGCGCACCAAATCGGGCGTGTCTACTTGGACGTAATCTGGCAGTACGCCAATCCCAAGGTTGTTCAAAACGCCCTGCAGCACGCCAAAGTAGTTGTTTACAGTCAACAAGCTCGTGATGTCTTGGGTCATTAATTCGGCTGCAAGCCGTTGTCCCGCGCCTACTTGGATGGAATCAGGCGACTGACAAATTAACCTGTGATCCCCGAGGGATTTCAGGTCTTGCGGCGCGCCGTGTTGTTCAACATAGCTCTTGCTGGCGAATAAAACCATGCGCACGGTCATCAGCTTTTTGCGGATCAGGTCCGCTTGTGATGGCTCTTTCATCCGGATCGCGACATCCGCCTCGCGCATAGGAAGGTCCAGCACGCGTTCTTCCAACATCAGGTCAATCTTGAGGTCCGGAAAATCCTCGTAAAGGGCGGGCAGGCGAGGGGCCAGCCACAAACTTCCGAACCCCAAAGTGGTGGTGACGCGCAGGTCGCCGAACACTTCTTCTTCGCTGTCACGAATACGGGCGGATGCCGCATCAAGACGCTTGTTCATGGCCTGTGTCGCATCGAAAAGCAGCTCGCCTTGTTCTGTCAAAATGAGACCACGAGCGTGTCTGTGAAACAGCGTTGTATTGAGTGATTCCTCAAGCGCGCGAACTTGGCGGCTTACAGCAGACTGAGACAGGTGAAGTGTGTCTCCCGCGTGTGTCAGGCTGCCCGCATCAGCGACCGCATGAAAAATACGTAATTTATCCCAGTCCATCGCAGGCCCCGCGCCGTAGGTGTTTTGCCACTCTGCTCAGAGCGGTATTTGGTGTTAAAATAGGGACTTAGCGGCCTACATGCAACGCAAGCTTGGTTTGGGTGTCTCAATAATCGGAAATATGGGTGATTACGCTACGGCATGATCAAGAATTGAGCGGCTTGATGTAAAATGCTGCGCGCAGTAACCAATTCCTGTGTGCGTTGCTAAACGTACTCTTGAACGGATCAGATCATGGTATCTTCACACCTCCCACGCCGGCTGTCTCGCGATCATGAAGTCGCTCGTGAAATCACTTATGCCCACTCTGCGGCGTCTCGCGGCGGTAAGTTTCTGGTTCGTGCCACTGAAAATTTTACGGGCCGATTGGGTTTGATCCAGCGCGCCCGCGGGTATGATGCAGACGTGGCTGCGGGAGGGGATTTTTGGGAAATTCTTGCGCGACGTTACGGGGTAAAGCTTGATGTGCGCGAGGGCAGCCTGGACGCTATTCCACAATCAGGGCCGTTGATCGTGGTTGCAAACCATCCCTTCGGTATTCTGGACGGGATGATGATGGGCTACATCCTGTCGCGTGTGCGGCGCGGGGATTTCCGGATTTTGGCGAACTCGGTGTTTCACAAGGCCGAAGACATCCAGCGCATTGTGCTACCTATCAGTTTTGATCAAACCAAAGAAGCTATGCGCATCAACCTTGAGACGCGAAAGCACAGCCTTGAGTATTTAGCGCAGGGCGGTGCAGTTGGCGTTTTCCCGGGCGGTACCGTGAGCACGTCGGCACGGCCTTTTGGTCGCCCGCTTGATCCTGCATGGCGCAGCTTTACGGCTAAAATGGTGGCAAAATCCGGTGCCACAGTCCTGCCGATTTACTTTGAAGGGACCAACAGCCGGCTCTTTCAAGTCGCCAGTCACCTTCATCCAAATCTCCGAATGGCTCTTTTGATTAATGAGTTTCGCCGGCGCGTTGATAGTGCCGTTGGCGTGCGCATCGGTGCGCCATTGCCCCAGAGTGAGCTGGATGCCCGCGCAAAAGACCCCCGCGCGATGATGGGATATCTTCGGGCGCAGACATACGCCCTTGGGGATCCATCGGTTGGTGAGACTTTGGGGTATGAGTTTGAAAATAATCACAAAACAGCAGAGCAATTAATTGAACGGCGTGTATACTGATCTCATACGATGCAAGTCGTGTGAATGGATTAGGCCGCGTGGAGGGTGCGCATGGCAGTAGGTGTATTTGATAGTGGATTAGGCGGATTGACCGTGCTGCAAGCCTTGGAAGAGCGCTTGCCCGATGTGCCGTTTATCTATCTCGGTGACAACAAACACGCGCCGTATGGAGTGCGCGATGCAGATGATGTCTACCGCTTAACGCGCGAGGCCGTTTATGAGTTGTGGTCACGGGGCTGCAATCTTGTGATCCTTGCGTGCAACACTGCGTCGGCTGCGGCGCTGCGCCGGATGCAGGAAGAGGGCGTGCCACAGGGCAAACGTGTGCTTGGTGTGTTTGTCCCCTTGATTGAGGCGATGACCGAACGGGGCTGGGGCGATAACTCGCCGCCGCGCGAAGTTGATGTGAAACACGTGGCGCTTTTCGCCACCCCCGCAACAGTTAGAAGCCGCGCGTTTCAGCGCGAGTTGGCATTTCGTGCGATCGGCGTTGATGTGGAGGCGCAGGCCTGTGGCGGCGTGGTGGACGCGATTGAAGATGGTGATTTGATCTTGGCCGAAGCTTTGGTGCGCAGTCACGTGGACGCACTTCAACGCAAAATGCCAAGCCCTGATGCAGCTATTCTGGGGTGTACGCATTATCCCCTGTTAGAAGATATCTTTGCCAAGGCTTTGGGCGGCAATGTCAAAGTGTTCAGCCAACCGCGCGTGGTGGCTGATAGCCTCGCTGATTATCTTGAGCGACGCCCTGATATGATTGGTGATGCAAAGGCGCGCAGCTTTTTGACTACGGGCGACCCCGCAACTGTATCAAACCGCGCAACCCAATTTATGAAGCGCGGCATCACCTTTGAGGCGCTCTAGCGCGGATTTGGCAGTTGTGATTGAAACGCTGGCTGCTTTGCGTTTAAAGGGCGCCAAGGTAATTTAGAAAGGCGCATCATGGGCAAGAACGTCGTGATCCTCGGGGCATCTGGGTATACTGGTGCGGAATTGGTGCGCTTGATTGCAGGTCACCCTGACATCAATATCGTTGGTCTGTCGGCTGAACGTAAAGCCGGTCAGAAAATGGGCGATGTCTTTCCTCATCTGCGCCATATGGATCTGCCGCCGCTTGTTAAAATTGATGAGTTGTCGTTTGAAAACGTTGATCTGGTCTTTTGCGCGCTGCCTCATGCAACGTCACAGGCTGTGATACGTGCGCTGCCTGATGCTGTGAAAGTCGTTGATTTATCGGCAGATTTCCGTCTGCGTGATGAGGCTGAGTATACAAAATGGTATGGTCTGCCACACGATGCGCCCGATCTGCAAAAGATCGCGGTTTACGGCCTAACCGAATTTTACCGCGATGATATTGCCAAAGCCCGCTTGGTTGCGGGCACGGGCTGTAATGCGGCAACGGGTCAATTTGCGCTGCGTCCATTGATTGCGGCGGGCGTGATTGGGTTGGACGATATCGTTATCGATATGAAAGTGGGCGTCTCCGGCGCGGGCCGTGCGTTGAAGGAAAACTTGCTGCACGCAGAGTTGTCCGAAGGCGTTCACGCGTATGGAGTGGGTGGTGTGCACCGCCACTTGGCTGAGTTCGATCAAGAGTTTTCAGCGGTTGCAGGCCGTAAGGTTGAGGTGCAGTTCACTCCGCACCTCGCGCCGTTTAACCGCGGTATTCTGGCGACTTGCTACGTCAGTGGTGATGCCGCCGCGATCCATGAGACGTTCGTTTCACAATATGTAGACGAGCCGTTTATTGAAGTGTTGCCCCTTGGCGAACACCCATCTGTGCGCCATGTGCGCGGCTCTAACTTTTGCCACCTTGGGGTGGTTGCAGACCGTAAAGAAGGGCGCGCGATTGTGATTGCTGCTCTCGATAACTTGACAAAAGGTAGCAGCGGCCAAGCATTGCAGAACGCCAACCTAATGTTAGATTTACCAGAGACAGCGGGTCTTACGATGGCCCCTGTCTTTCCGTGATTTTCCTTAGGTAGCGCAATGAAGAGCCTGAAAAAGCAACGCCGTATCCAGATTATTGCACTCGCCGCAGGTGCGCTTGCGGTGTCGTTCGGCTTGATCTGGTACGCGAGCCAAGATGCGTTTCAATTCTTTCGCGCACCATCCGAGGTGATCGCCGCACCACCACCGGAAAACGAAGTGTTTCGCATTGGTGGGCTGGTGTCAGAGGGGTCGTTGAAGCGTGGTGAGGGGGCTGCAATCTCGTTCAGCGTGACAGATGGCGGGGCAACTGTGCCCGTCGTCTATACTGGTATTCTGCCCGATCTTTTCGGTGAAGGCGAAGGCATGGTCGGCACTGGAAGCTATGTGAACGGTCAATTTGTAGCGACTGAAATTTTGGCCCGTCACGACGAAACTTACATGCCAGCCGAAGTGATTGACGCGCTGAAAGAGCAGGGCGTCTATGTTGAGCCGGAAACATAATCACATTAATTCAAGGGCTTGTGGTGCAAAGTTGAAGCCTTAAGGGAACGTAGCGACCGCAGCCTTTCTGTCTTGTTAACCGCCGTCCCTCATTTTGATTATCCGTTACGAAACGTGAACGATGATTAATGTGAGGCAGGTTAATGCAATCAATACATGAGATAGCGTCTGATATTGTGGCCCGCGAGGGCGGCTTTGTGAACGACCCCGATGATCCGGGGGGTGCTACCAAATACGGGGTGACGATCCACACGATGCGGCGTCTGGGGCTGGATTTAGACGGTGACGGCGATGTGGATGTTGCTGATGTGCGCAAACTCAGCCGTGACCGCGCAACACAGATTTTCATTGATCACTACTTTCACCGCTCGAAAATTGCACAGTTACCTCAGGTGTTGCAGGCGTCTGTTTTCGACATGAACGTCAATGCGGGGGCGAACTCCGTAAAAATTTTGCAGCGCCTTGTTCGCCGTCTCGGGTTTCGCATTGGTGTCGACGGTCAGATTGGTCCGCAGACGATTTCGGCGGTGCGTCAAGCGACCCAAAACGCGCCGGATCATATTGGCGACGCCTATGGTATTGAGCGGCGCAACTATTACTACGCGTTGGGTGATCGGCGAAAGCGCTCGCGCAAATATGCCCGTCGTCAGGATGGGGGCAAAGGCGGCTGGATCGTGCGCGCAGAGG
>Ga0209137_1000596_pt1 | contig 37661 bp, 41 predicted proteins | sample SaaInl5LU_22_DNA_FD_184642 | JGI IMG/M metagenome (GOLD analysis project Ga0209137, IMG submission 184642) | Marine microbial communities from expanding oxygen minimum zones in the Saanich Inlet - ESP_105LU_22_DNA (SPAdes) (version 2) | ecosystem: Environmental > Aquatic > Marine > Intertidal... | reverse complement strand
TAGCAACCCATAACTGACCACCAACGGCGTTTACTGATTCTTTTTCGAATGTTGTGGTTCTCATTGTACCTCTGATTCGAACATTTTCGAATTCAGCAGTACCATTACCCTCAGATGAAATCTTCCAACCCTTTACACCTGTTGCAAAATCTCGTGTTTGTAGAATACCTTCCGGCTTCATTATAAGGTTTCCACCTTCAATTGAACCTGTAGTAATATCCCAACCACCAATTGATGCTGATACAAATCTTGCAAAACCATCAGCATCAATAGATGATGATGAATTTGTACGAGTTGATGGTACACCACCTATTAACGCAGGTGTTCTTAAATTATTAACTGTTAAATCTGCGTTAATAACGGCATCTGCGCCAATTATTAATAAGTTATTTTGTGGGTCTAAATGAAATATAGATGAACTGATTTCAATATTACCATCAGAACCACTAATGAATTGTGTATTGGATGTTCCTATAAAGAACTTATCAGTTTTAATATCTAAATTACCACCATCGTCTGTTGTAAATATAAAGTGTCTAGCATCGTTATCTCCAATCATTTGAAGACCTACACCGTTAAGTACATCCTCACCCACTTGCAAGTTACCAGAACCACTATAAATTATGAAACCACCTGGCCCCTTTCCTAATGAAGCAGATGTTTGTCCTTCAAATCCAACTGAACGAATGAATCCAGATGAGATACCACCCAACTCAATACCACTATCTAATGTGTTTGAAATAAACATCGAACCACTTATAAGGTTTTTTCTACCACCAAAGTAGTAGTTACCCCCTTCGAAGTTATATGGTTCTGTAATGGTTTCGGTTCTTGATATCTCACCTGCTGAATTAAGATATTGAACTTTAATTCTTTTTGGGTCTTCCAAATGTTCTGATGGAATTGGTATTTTAACACTTAATGAAGAACTAAACGGAACTGTTACCTCATTTAATAATTCATAATCACCAGGTAACCCATCTGATTTTATTAAGACTCTTAACTTATTCGGATAACCACTTATTGGGTTTACATTATTAATTGTTAGATTTGCATAAGACCTTTTATTTTCAGTAACAATATTAGATGATGTTTGAAAATATGAGATTGAATAATCTGCACTTTCAATTGATGTAAAAGTATGTGTTAAATCTTCTCTATCATCAAATGTAGTTATAAATGGTGTATTTAATATTACAGTTGTACTATCTATTAGTTCTTTAATAGATGATGTATATGATGTAATATTTGTAGGATTCTCAAATCTAGTTTCAGGTGTTGCAGGAACTTCGAAGTTTCCAAGTTGTAGTGAATACTCCACCATTTCTTGATTGAATTCAGAACCATCTGTTAATTGAACAATTGGTGTTCTACCTTTATATATGTATCTTGCACCACCGGCGTTTTGTGTAGTTAGTTCTAACTCTGTACCTGTACTTGGGAGATTTTGGTATGCTTCAATACTTTCTGAAATAGAAATAGTTGGGAGTATATCACCCTTAAATATTACAGGTGATATGTTTTCCCTATCCCTATCAACATTTATAGTTGTAGACCACTTTACATTATGTTTACCTCTGTATCTACTTGGAACTTGTTTTCCATTTTGGTCAACTCTAGCTATACCATATATTGTAATATTCGCATCACCGTTTGCAGTATTATCATCACCTTTATCGTGATAAATCCAAATAGATATTACCCTACTTTTATCTTGTTCTAAGTAATCAGGAACTTCAAAGTAAATAGGGTCGCCATTAGCATCCTTTATATCCACAATTATTTGTGAATTTGGAACTAAGTTCGATGGATGGGCAGATATTCTTAATAAGTTCTTTCCTTTTGTAAGAACTTGTGGTACATCTGATACTCTGAAAAACTTTGGTGAAGTTTGTGAAGTATCTTCAAATAGAACTTTTAAATTAGAATAATCTCTTGGTGTATTTTTTTTAAACTGCAATGACATTCGCTCTCCGTCAACTTTTACTTTTCTATAAATATCTAATAGATGAAAATCCACCCACTTTTGTAATATCGATAATCTGGTCAACCATATCTCTCGTCTTGTCAATATGTGATATTGTTACGATAAAATCAAATTCACCTTTTAGATAATCAAATAATAAATATAATGAGTTGAAGTTATCACTATCCAATGACCCAAACCCTTCATCAATTGCTATGAAATTTGGACGAGGTAAATTAGATACATTTATCAAAGCAGTTCTTATAGCTATTGATGAAATAAACTTCTCCATACCACTTGTCAATTCCAATGGCCAGAACTCTTCATCACCATATGCAATATATGAATTAATATTTTTACCATCAGTATTCAATAATATTTGGAAATCCACCAATGGTTGTAATATGTTGTTAATTTCTACTTCCAACTTAGGTAATATATCTGAAATTAATTCATATGGAATACCATCTCTTTTTACACATTGTAAGTAATATTCATAACCTTCATACTTCGTTTCCATATTAGCCAATTTGGTAATTGATTCATTTATGGTTTTGATTGTGTTTTCAGCTATCTTAACTTCACCACTTACATCGATTAAAGTATCATTAGCGTCATATACCAAATCTTCAATTTCTTTTAGATTTTCTTTGTATTTATCGATTTCTTTTTGTATCTTTGTGTTATGCTCGACCGATTCTTTTTGTTCAATTGATTTTTTGATATCACCTTCAACTTTCTCAATTTTATTTTTTAATTCAGAAAGTTCTAAGTTGCACGATTTGTTTTGAAGTTCTAATTTTTCAATTTTATCTTTATACCCATCAATCTCAACTTTTAACTTTTGAACCTCTAAAAGAATATCATTCACATCATGTTTAGCTTTACCCATTGAAGCAGTATCATATTCACCAGAACGAGTAATTCGTATTAGTGCCAGTTCTCTGATTTCTTTTTCTAATGATTGAGCTTGTTGAGCAAATGGTGTATTCTTATTTTTTACACAATGTTCACATCCATCATCAAATGTAAGTGAGCCAATACCATCTAAATGTTTTTTCTTATGTTCAATCTCCCTATCCAACTCATCAATTTCTATTTGAATAGTTTGTAATTGACCAACATACATCTCATATTTTAAATGTTTTTCTTTTAAATCTACCAAATCATATCTATCAAATTTAGATTGTGCTTCTTTTAATTTAGAATTCAAATCATCTAAAGATTGATGATACCCATTACACTCAGTTTCTTTTGAAACTAATTCAGATTGAAGATTCTCCTTAATTTTAAGGAGATTATCGGTGTTAATCACCGTAGAATCTACGGAGATTAATTCACTAAGTAAGTTTTCAATACGATATCCAACTTTAACCCTACGTTGTTTGTATTCATCTAATAAGGTTTGAGTTTCACCAACTTTCTTTTTGTTTTCAATTAAACTTTCTTCTGCTTCTGATAACTTTTCAGTAAAGTTTTGATTCTTATAATCTTTAAGTAGTGCACTTAGTTCTTTGATTTCCTCGTTTGCTACCTGATATAATTGTTCAAACACATCCATATCTAAGAATTGAGCAAGAAGTTCTTTTCTTTCTTTTTGAGATTTCTCAATGAACCCACCACTATTCGATTGGTTTGACATTGCAGTTAAAATAAAATCATCATAAGAACCCACATACTGCCTAATCATAGAATTTGTATCTCTACGTTCTTCACCATTTAGGGATTCAGTAGAACCATCCTCATTGATTCTGTAGAAGTTTACATCAACCTTTACAGTCCCCCTCTTAGGTGATTTCTTAGCAGTTCTCTCAATAAAGTAATCAACACCTTCAATTTCAAAATTAAACTTACAATCAAATTGAGATTTTGAATAGTTTAGTACATCAATTGCTTTTGAAGTACGAGAACATTTATCATAGATACAAAATGAAAGAGCATCCCATAGAGATGATTTACCACTTGCGTTTGGAGCAAAGATGCCGTAAGCACCTTTCATTTGAGAAAAATCAATGGCGTTATTAGGCCCATATGAAAACATATTTGAAAATTCAAAAGTTTTAGGTTTCCATATAATATTTTTCATACCAACTGAAGTTCCTAACTTTTGATTAATCTCGTTGTTTATATTACGAATCACATCTAATTGTTCATCACCAATAACATATCTATCTGATAAGAAATCTTCTATCAATTTATTTTGGAATCCAACATCTCTTACATTTTGAAGTATAATATGTGAACCACCACTATAATCTTTTTTATCTGTGATTACTTTTTGAATAGATACTTCTTGTACTTTTCTACCAACTCTGATTTTAGCGAGAACTTTCTTTAATTCAGATTGAGTAGTATCCTTCACTCTAACCCTCATACGAGGTTTGTTTGGTATGTTTGGATTACCAACTACCTTTCCATCTTCTACATCAATTGTAACGTATCCGTAATCATTATGAATTGGAACAAATTCTGATTTTTTAGATTCCACATCCCATACTAAAATACCATGTTCAGGATATTTTGCTTCAGAATGATTCTGCATTATAGTAGAACCACAATACTTAATTGTACCCTCTGAATTTAAAGATTGGTTTGGGACGTGAATATCACCTAATAAAACCAAATCATATCCATCAAACGATTCTACATTTACATTTTTGTTTTCTATTTGAAAACCATGTTCTGTTTTTACCTTATCTACAGGAGCATGATATAAAGCAATCTTATAATCACCACTTACTTCTGATGCAGGAATGATTCCTTTTGTTTCAGAAAAGATAGAAGAGTGAGAAAAGGAAATTCCACCCATTTTCCAAACACCACCATCTTTTAAATAATGTAGATTTGGATGTGATAACGCATTTACAATTGGTGATAACGCATCTAATCTTGATTGATTATTTAGATTTGCATCGTGATTACCTGGTATCAGAATTGTTGGCAACATATCTGATAATCTTTTTAGAAATGTTTGTGTCATTTCAATAACTTCAGGAGTCATATCAGTTTTAGCATGAACAATATCACCCGCTAAAACTATAATTGAATCTTCTGTTTTTGTATCTGAAATATACTGATACAATCTTTCGAAAACTTCTCTATATTCAGTATGTCTTTTTAAATTCCTAATATGAATATCTGCTATGTGGTAAATCTTTTTGATATTACCATCATAGTTAATCTTCTTTGCTTTTCTCATACACCTACCAACTTATACTCCATTAACTTTCTTAATGTTAATGCTTCAGTATTTTTTATTTTTTTGTTTATTTCATCAAATCCCATTTCAGATGGGTCTGAATCACCTAACTCTACTACATAAACTGTTATACCCCCATTCATAAGGGTTTCTGCAAATCTTAATGCGTTTTTAAATGCATCTGAATCTAATACTATATAAACTTTTTCTACACCTCTACGAATTATCTCTGTTTGTAATTTTGATTGTGGTGATTTTCCAAAAAGTGGTATTGCGTTCATTCTAATTGCCATAGCATCAAATACACCCTCACATATCACAATTGGTAAATCCCAATTAACCATCATTTCAAATCCAACTACATCTTTTGATACATCTGGATTCTTATGTTTGTGATTAGTTTCATAAAAACTTCTACCAACGAAATAATTTAACTTTCCATCTGAATCATATGATGGTACAATTACCTTATGTTTGTATATACCCTCTTCACAATAACCAACTTCATGCTTTATAATTTCCGATGGTGTAATTCCTCTACCTTCCAAATATTTAATTGCGTGCTTTCTGATTACTGAATTAGATGGTTTCCAAAGTGGAATGTATTCTTTTGGAAGTTGAACCGACTCAGTTTTACCATTATTTTCAGAATTTGGTAAATTTGAGTATCTATACTTTCTACTAAAGATTGAGTTGTGTTCATCCCAAACTTCTTTTGATACTTTTAACTTTTTGAAAAGTGAACGGATTGTTTTACCCTTTTCATCAGATATCCAACAATGCCATGGGTTATCACCCTTTGAATTTAATCCAATATTTATTTCTAACTTTGGCTTGTAGTGTTCTGCAAACGGAGAGAAAAAGGCATAGTTATTCCCTGATGTTTTTTTAGATTTACCTAAGACCGATTCCAATAACGTAAGTATTCTATCTTCCATATTACAACAAATATACGAAAAATAAATGAACTATCCAAAGAATTTTACAATTTCTTTTTCATCAATCCAAGCTTGGGGTATTTCTTTCTTAGCCCATTTGAACCCATTCTTCTCGCACCATTGTGCATATGTAGTTTTTGAACCTTTATATATCTTACCGTTTGGTGATTGTAATACAAACCTTAAATCAATATCAGAATTTTGCTCTTTAATTAAAAGATGTTTCTTTCTATCTTCTGGTAAGAACCAACCCTTAGATTCTATATAAATTCCATTTGGTAATTTAAAATCAGGTTTATATGTATGATGTGTTTCTGGAATTGTGTATTTGATTTCGTGTTGTTCATATTCACCATCAATTCCTATTGATTTCAGTTGTTCATCTATCTTAGTTTCAAGACCACTTTTATGGCCTTTTTGTTTTTGAATGTGAGACCAATTTCCTTTTGCCATAACTTATTCTTTTTTAAAATCCTTTTGAGTTCCAAACAAACCTTCCATCTGCTCTTTGTTTTAATTGTGGTTTCTCTTCTTCAGGTAATATTTCAGGTAATGATGGAGTTCCGAATGCACCATCTAAATCAAATCTTACTTTTACTGTAATATCTACATCATTTCTGTTTTGTATTGCGGATGCTAGTTTACCAATCGCCAATAACTCACCAACTTTATTATATAATCCAATCGTTGTAAAGTAAGGAGAAAAGTTAGAACCTGTTACAAATGGTTTTAAGAACATTTCACGCTCATCATTATTTTTTCTTAAAGTTGGGTTTGTACTAATATTAAACTCAGAAGAACCAATTTCACATAGAACTGAAGTTTCATATAATTTCTTTGTTGATTTGTATTTTGTACTCCAACCATAAGTTGAACTATCATAATCCCAATTACCTTGCCCTACCCAAACATTTTTATATTTTGGTCTTGGGTCTGATACTACTGCAATACCTTGATTATAAAATATTTCACCTACAATATCACTTTGGTATGCTGAACCTGTTAAATAATCATTATTTGAAAGGTATTCAATTTCTGTTTGAGTTAATGCTCTTCTGTAAAATCTTACCTCATCCAATGAACCACTTAATGTTGAAAAATTAGATACTACATCGCTTCTAAGAACTGGCCCGTATGTTGATAAATCACTTACATAATGAGAACCTAATAATATATCATATTCATTCCAAATATCAGCTTTTAATTTTATTGATGATGATGCTTCTTTTGTACCATCAACCCATAATTCTAATAATGAACCTGTTTTGTTGAATACAATATGATGTTGAGTTGCATCATTTAAATATGTTGATGATGTTACTTCTGAAGTTCTTTTACCATCTGAAAGTGATATGGATAGTTTTCCGTTTTCAGATGTGTTTTGGTTATATACCTTTATATCATACGGATAAATTGGTGTAGGTTGATTTCTTTGTCGTGTTTTTAATTGACCGTTTCGGTTGGTGAACTCTTCAAAGTAAGAACCATTCTTATTTAATATCCAATTATAATTTCTACTATCATCAGATTGTGATGTTGGTAAAATAGCCCACAATGAAATAGAATAATCCTTTCCTTTCATTGGAGATAATCTTGGTTTATTTTTTATTTTAACGTATGATGTTGTGCCATCTAAAGTTACTTTTGTTCCAGATGCTTCAGATGATGTTCCTGTTGTTAAAATACCAGATTCATAAGTTAGATTTCTACCAACTGCATGGTTAGTATATCCACTTCTATCTAAAATTACGTTATCATAAGATGTAACTCTAGGAACTACCTCATCATTGAACCCCCAATACCCAATCAAATCTCCGAATGGAACATAAGATGATGTATTAATAGTTAAATCTGTATCATAAAGGTATCCATGATATTCATCTATTTTTCTATCTTGAATATTTACTTCATCCGATACACCCTCTACAGATTTATCTGCTACTGTAAAACTACCTGGTTTTATACCATCACCCAAACGGTTTTGTGGTATTGAGAATATAGATGCAGATGTGTATAAATCTCTTTCGTTATTAACCCTATGTTTAAAAAACATTTGATTAAGACCAGACCAAACAATTTTTTGTTCTTTAGATGAAAGAAATGATGTGTTACCTGAGTTGGAATTATCCAATTCAGTTGAATCAGCAACCAATTCACCATTTAATGAAGATGATAGTGGAACTTTTTCATTATATAATGGTGATATACCTTTTAAGATAGAAATTTGATAGTAATCTTGTCGATATGTACCATCACTTACTATCCACCTTTTAAATGCATTAAAAGGATACAATTGTAATCCACCACCGTTTATTGGTTTTAAAGCTTCTGCCATTCAATAATCCTATTATTCTAATATAAATATTAAATTATTTAAAATAAAAAACCCCATATTACTATGGGGTCGAAACTCTTTCGAGCCGGTCCTACAATTCTATTATAGGAGATGGGTATCTTAGAAGTCTAATTTTACCTTAACCAATACTTCATTAGAAAATGATTTCAAGATAGGTTGTGATAACTTAGCAACTGCTAATAACTCTTGTGAACTATTGTACAAACCAACTGTTGTTAAGTATGTTTTTGGATTATTAGCAAATGTTGGTTGTCTAAATGCTCCGTTTGAACCTGTTACAAATGATGGGTTATTTGAGAAGTTGTATTCACCATTCTTAGCTCTTACGAAATAGAATGTTGATTGAACTCTTTCTTCGTTTCTTGCTGCAAATCCATGTGATACGTTAATTGAAGCCGCTCCACTAATAGATGTATATAATTTATATGAGTTATCACCATTTATGTTTGAACCTGTAACAGTATTAAAATCTAATGTCGAATCTAAAGTATCACCATTTAAGATAATAACACCTTGTTCTGGATAAACTCTACCATAATATGTTTTAGGTGAATAAACACCACCATTGAGAGAACCTGATACTAAGTTGTATGCTCTACCAATTTGAGTTGCAGATTGTTGAGTATCTGCTGAATCATCAATTAATGATATAACTTTTCCGGCTTCAACTACAAATACATTTGAACCTGTATGAACGTTGTTTGCTACTGCAGAACCACTTAGAGTTGATAAGTTTAATTGGAAGTTTCCTGGGTCTAATCTATCTTTGATTCTTGCTCTGTTAAAGTTAAGTGCGTAAATACTATCAGATGCTACTGAGTTGAATGTAAATTGTCTTTGGTTTCCAGGTAGTAGGATTTGTTGATATTGTGAGTAGATTGCGTTTGAAGGAGAATCTTCATTCTGTCCTAAAGAACCACTGCCCGCGTTATTTCCATATGCTACTGAAAACTGAGCTTCTGATGTTGCGGCTGTTGAGATACCATCATAAATCTCATAGTAATATTGTTTTTGAGTAGATGATTGAGCTGATGAAGTGTAAAATGAAGTTAACGTTCCTACGTTACCACTCCATAAACCTCTGGTTACTCTTTCTACACCACCCTCTACAACATCACCTACTTTAAATGCTGTATATACTCTTTTTGATGTGTTAAACGAACCTGCTGGTAAAACTGCCATATCTATTTCCTTTTAAGTTTTTTATATTCCAAGTGCTGAATTTGTTGTGTTACCTACTGAAATATCAGGATTGTTAGTAACAGTTAATTCAATTTCTTCTCTACCACCTGTTTCATTACCTACTACAATAAGTTTGGTAGAAATATCAACATTATCAGCCAATACTTTAGTAGTAATTGTAAACTGTGAGTTACAACTTACAGTAATACTTCTTCTATCTTCATTTGCTCCAACTGGGTCTGTATTGTTTGCAATACCCTGTCCATCACCAACGATTGATGCTGCATCTGAATTAAGAAGTGTAACTGTATATCCTAATGTGTTGTTACCACCATTTTTTGTAGTGATTGTAACAGTTTGTTGGTTTCCACCTTCTTCTAAAGTAATTGAAGTTGGGTTTGGTATGATAATAGGAATACGAATTGTGTTTTTAGGTAAAGTTAATAACTTATATTTTAAGTTGTAACTTTCATCAGTCACTGCCTCAACAATAGGCATATTTTCAATAATGATTCCATAATAATCAGAACCAAGTGGGTGAGCCGGATTCCATAATTCGTAATCTATTTCATCATCTGCTAATGCAAATTGACTGATAACGAAGAAATCTCTACCCTTCGCTAATAATTCTCTACCCTTTTTAGTAAGAATTGCATCTACTGTTATCGATGAGTTATCTAAGTATCCCATATATTTTACCTTTTGATTTTCCTATTATAGTAATAAATATGTAAATAAATATTTTTAAACCAATTTACAAATTTTTCATTTTATATAAATATTAATATTTTTGAATTATCTACCTCTATTAGAAACATAATCTTTACCATCATCTGTTTCAGACTCTAATTCTCGTCTCAACTCTCTTAATTTATTTAACTTATCCAAATCACCTACAACATCAATGTTATCAGGTATGATTATTAAATCATCGTTTGAATTTGTATAAGATTTTGGGTCTAAATCTGATTCTTCACTTTCCACTATATCTCTATGTGGTATAATTGGTCTACCCAATCTTTTCTCAAATTGTTCGATTTCTTTAAGTTTAATTTGAACTTCGTTTAAACCTTCAATTTCAGGATTTCTTGCAAGTTTTTCTTTTTGCTCTAAGATTATATCCTCTTCTAAGAATGTGTTGATTTCATCTCGTCTTAATTTGTTTATTTCAAATTCATTTTCTTGAGCTTTACGTTCTTTCTCTCTTTCCAATCTTTGAAGTTTTTGCTTCTGTAAGTTTCGTTTCTTAGTTTTTTGTTGTTGTTTATTACGTCTACGTTCTTCTCTCAATCTTTGTTTTTCTTCTTCTTTTGCTTGCAATTCTTCAGGCGATGGCGGATTTGTAACAACATCTCTATTTTCAATATTATCCTTATCAAACTCAGGATATTTATCTTTTAAATATTGTTCAAATTCAAATTTCATCACTTCAATTTCTTCATCAAATAATTGTTTACGCTCTTGTTCTTCTTCAAATGATTGTTGAATATCAGCACTACGCTCATCACCCATCATTCTTCTTTTTTGTTCTTCAGATGCTAATCTTCTTTTTTCTATTTCAGATAATACTGTAACATCTATTACTTGAGGTTTTTCAATTATGTTGGCTTTTGGGTTACTTACCACCCTACTCAATATATCAGATGGTACTCTATCAACTGGTGATATTTCTTTATTACCATCTAAAATTAATGGAGTATCTACTACCTTTTGTATTGGCTTTATTATTTCTTCAATACTCTCATCAATTGTTTTTATTTCATCAATTGGATTTCGTTGTAATTCTTTTTTGGATTCCAATTCGATTCTTCTTAAAACTTCTTGGTTTATATCCAATACAATATTATCACCCATTTCCATAGGCGATTGTATTGGTGTATCTTCTATAAAATCTTCAGAATTTTTAGTAGGTGGTGGTGTTGGTATCTCCTTACGGGTACTATCACCATCTCTATTTACTTTAAATTCTTCTCTATATTCTTTTCGTTTTGCCATTTTTAATAATTATTTGAAGGAGGTTTGACTGAATTAATAAATCTTTTATTTTGGATATCAAATCCAGTTACTATATCAAATTCATCTCTACGCTTTTCTTCTCGTCTTTTTGATACTTTGAAGTTTTCATATTTAGCATCAAACTCAACTCTTCTACTGTTTTCTATTTCAGTAAGTCTTTGAATTTCTCTACGGAATGCCTTTACTTCAGCATCATATTTTAACTTTCTCTTATACTTAACATCTTCATTTACTTTTAAATCTTCCAATTTAAGTATAGGTAGGTTAGTTTCAACATCTACATCTAAGTTACCTCCATCCGCAGTTTCTGAAGTATAAATTAAAACTTTAGGGTCTGCTTGGAATATTTCAATAACAGGTTTTCCATCTGGCGTATCAGGTGAATTTGTTGTTAAAGAATCCGATGTCATCTTACACCCTAAGTATCTTAAATTTTGAACTGATAATGGTAATTCATCTGTAGATACTTCAGCAGGAACTAATGATGATGAATTGTATAATCCCAAAGATGCTGATAATGCTGTTGAATAAAAGTAAACTTCTTTTTTAGCGTATTTGGAAATTCTTTGATTTGTTATAGTTCTACCAATTGGTGAATATTCTTCCGATGGATTTGTTACAACATTCCATTGAAATACCGTTGTTGGTTCAGACCCACCATCAACTATAGATGATGACGGTATCAATATGTTATACAGATATTGAGATGATTTATACATATCTGCTTTTGCTTTAAGCAATCCTAAATCTTCTATATCGTTTTTATATGCAAATATAGGTGATTCAAACGGAATCGTAGTTTCATAATTTACATATGTAACGTCAGGTATTCTAACAGGTTCTAATATAGTTGTTTCGTAGAATGTATAGTCTGCAGTTAGGGTCTGTCTACTATTATCTATGGTTGTTTCGTAGAATGTATAGTCTGCGGTTGGGGTCTGTCTACTATTATCTATGGTTGTTTCGTATGTAACATACTCAGATTCCAATGACTTATCAACTGGTAATATTGTAACTGAATACTGTGGGTTTGTATATGATACCTTTGTTTTAGATTTGATTTTAGGTCTTTCTAAAATATGTGGTTCAATTAAGATACCAGAATTGTAATCGGCTCTAGCAGGCATTGTTTGTCTGATTTGTTCAAATACTGAAAAATCATATCTTGCTAAAATATCGATTGTATTGTTGATTAAGTTTTTGTTACTGTATTTTTTGAATACTTGTCTTCTTACATAATCCAATTCTTCATTTTGTTCGGTATATCCTTCTCTATTATCAGGATTACCAATGTAATCATCAATTTCAAAATAACCTGTATGGTTGTAGATATCTTCGTTATACATTTTAGTAGCAGAAAGATATACACCAACTTGGTTTGAATCTACAGGTGCTTTATCATACTTTGATTTTTCTCTTCTTTCATCAACATCTAATGGTGCTCTTAAAATACTTGATTCTATTCTAACCTTATTATTCATAATGTTATTAGCACCTGCCGATGGAACTTTTGTATAATACTCTTCAGTTACACCTCTTAAATCATCTGCTTCAAAATTAGATAAAGATGCAGATAATTGATAACCCAATTCAGTTTCTAATATCTGCTGGTTTGGGTGTTGAGAATAGAATGAAAATGTAGTTGCAATATTTCTTATTCTTGAATCTGGTATGAATCTAAACTTCAAATCAAAGTAAGATGAAGTCGCAGAGTTACCATGATAAGTTTCTCTTGAAAGTGTATGTTCATCAACTACAATATCTTTAAGTGGATTTGCCCAATATCTTAATTCTTGTATCGAACCACTTAAATATTCCGCGTTATTCCAAAGTGTTAATCCACTAACTGTTGGTAAATCTTTACCTACTGTTAATGTACCACTTCCAGTCCAAGCAGCATTGTATGATGATTCAGTTGAACCATCGATTGATATACTTGCTGATTTATTTAATACAATTCTATCTTTTCTGTTTCTACGATATTGAATCTTATAAGTATTGTTTTGAGTAATATCATCAACTGAACTTTCTCTTTGAACTAAAAGTGTTCCCATTGTAGAATCAAAAAGTGGAACATCATTTATAGATGCAGATTTATATCCACCACTACCACTCAAATATAAGTGAATGTTACCTTTAGTAGAAGAACCTGTTGGTTCAAATACAACACCAAAATCAGTTCCTTTATTTAATACAGCAGTTGTTCTACTTAAATTTTGTTGAACAAATAATTCAATTGTATCAATTGGGTTTGCATCATTCACTTCATATGTAACAGAATCAATATCTGTAATTTTATCCCAAGGAACTGTAAGGTAATTATCAGTATCAAATCTTAGGTGATATACAAATTTATCATGCTCCCAAATAGGCCTTACATCTTCAACCATTGGGCCACCATATTCTCTAATTGATAAGAATGCTTGTGGAATACCATAAGTTGCGATAAGTGCTTTAACTGCTCTCGCAGAACCTTTTGTTTTTAGTAGGTATGGTATATTGTTTACAATTCTTCTCCAAACCTCATTTGTAATTTGTTCATCTGGTTTTGATTTTAATAAACCAGTTTGTAATCTACTACCTGTTGCATCAGTTCCTAATGCATATTTCCATAAATCTGAACGGTCTTTACCATGTGTAAGTTTCCATCCCATTGATTTTGCAACATCATATAATAGATTGTTTGGCATACCATCATATGGGTGTTCTTCTCTTTCATTAATAGAAGTTAACTTTTTGATATATGCCCATGTAATATCAAAGTGATGTCCAACCATATCAATGAATAGAAGATAATCTTTATTAAGTGGGTCTTCTACAATTGATGCAGGAATTGATTTTGTTAATCTTGCATCATTAATTGAATCAAAGTAACTTGCAGATTCAATCAACCCATTGTAATAATTAATACCATCATTTGTTGTAGTTGATACTAATGTTAATGGTGATTCTGATGTTTTAGGCCAAGGTTCAAATGTAAATGCAGATGAACTGTAGTGAGTATATAACGAACCTGTAGATTCATAATACATCCATTTTTCCCAACCATCCATACCACTTACAACACTATCTCTACGATTTATAGATTGTGATATGTTTGTGATTGCCTCAGAACCACTAACTGATTGTAATGTAGTTATTCGACTGTTGTAAGATTCTACTAATTGTAATTTGTATCTAAAGTTGTTAACTCTTTCTACTGCTGATGAGTAATGAACAAAGTTAGCAAAATCAGAATAATCTAAGTTTATATTTGAATCACCAAATGATGAGCTAATATATTTATCAACGATTTGTTGTGATGTTGTTAGATTTGCATCTAATAAATCATTCCAACTTTTTAAATCAGTTCCTTGTGATTTACCATAATTACCCAAATCAATTTTAAAGTTTGGTTCTGAAAAGTTATCTACGATTGGTTGTTCGTTTCTTGGGAATACCAATAACTTTTCGATATAACTTCCTCTGTAAACTCTTTCAATCTTAGGATTTTTAATTTGTAAATCACCTCTAAGTGGTCTATAAAGTTTTACATAAAGTTTAGTTAACCCATTTGGGTTTTTGAAAGATGAATCGTAATATTTAACTGTTGAAAAGGTAGGTTTACCTCTTAACTCATTTGAATAATCTAAACCATTTTTTATATTTGTATCTCTACCTGGTATTGGTGAACCATATGTATAATAAACTAATGTTCCAGTATCATCTCTTTCTTGAACCCATTCAAATCCACCATTTGGATTATCTATATTAAACTTAGCAACTCTACCTGTTGTAGTATATGATATATCTTTAGATGTTACTATATTTTCAACTATTTCTTCAGCTGAGCTTTCGGTGAATACACTTTCAGTTGGTGCTACACTTTCAGCTGATACTACACTTTCAGTTGGTGCTACACTTTCAGCTGATACTACAAATTCAGTTGATGCTACAAATTCAGTTGATGCTACACTTTCAGCTGATACTAAATTTTGAGCTCCAACTGCAGTATATCCTGATACAGGTCTTATATTTTTCTTAACTGTTTGTTGAACTGTTTGTTGAAATGTATTTTGTGAATAAACTTCAATCCAAAAATCAGAACCGTTTTCTGAATAAAATGTAGTATTTTTACCATCAAAAGTTGATGTTGGAAATGGTATGTTTACAAATACATCACCAACTCTTTCGTTTGGTGAAAAATTAAACCCAACAATTTGAGCAATATTATTATCACCAAAGTTTAAAACAAAATCTTCTATTGTATCTTCATCATCAATATCTTCTAAAATAGCCGTTAAACCATAAGAATCATTTGAATCAATTAACGATAATTCTAATTCGGTTGAATCTGCAGATACATTATCAATCTTAACTTCATTTGTTACTTTTTCTAAAAAGTTATATACAATTGAATAGTTTCCTCTTGAGATGTTTGATAACCTTACATCTGTTTCAGGAGTTAATAATATATTATAATCTTCATCATCAGTATCAGTATTAAGTTCAAATTGAATGGGTTTTCTATTAGATAATAGTAAGTTTTCGCCAGAATAAATATGAAATTCAATTTCAGGAAATATATCATCATCTTCTTTTAAAAATAATGAAGTTGGTTCTAATTCATTTTTAGACAATAATCTAGTCGTTACAGATATTTTTTCTAAATCATCATCAGAATATATCTGTATCCCATCGGTTGGTGATTTTACCGATGTTAGTATGTTTTTATTATTAAATCTATCTATTGCCATTCTTACCTTTATACTGAAATTCTTTTAGTAAGTTCATCAATCAAACTATTTTGTGAATCTATTTGTGATTGAATATTATTTCTCTGTGATACTAAATCATCTAATCGGGCTTTCTCGCTATTCATTGCATTCCTAGCTCTATCTCGTTCTGTTCTTCTATCTGCCCTTTTTCCACTTGACCATCTTTTAGATGTCCCATCGTATTTGATTTGTCTTCTAACAGTTTCTGCAGCCCAATAATTATAAGAATTCAGAGCCTTATTAACGTCTGTCGTTAATTGGGTAAATTGGTTATTTAATCCATTCAATCTTGTTTTGGCGGCTGATATTTGATTTTGAATTCTAATTCTAAGTTGTCTTGCGGCTTCTTGTTGAGTAGCTTGTATCTCATTAAACTCAATTTCAGCTGGTGTTTGAGTATCAGGTTTTACAATCTCAATATCAAAATATGATTCATCGGCTATAAGTTGTGTATTTGAAGAACCAACTAAGCACTTTACTTGCCATCTATCAAATACTCTCATTTCAGAATTAGTAACTCTATATACTCCTTCATTAACTTTACGATTAAATCTTAAATTTAAACCACTACCACCAGGTGTTGGTATGTTTTGCCAAGTATATCCTATATCTACATATTTTGAATTAGATGGTAGTTTGGGTGATTGAATTCCATCAGAGTTATCAAAATCAAACATTGTTATAAAATTACTACCTGAAGCACCCGTTCCTCTATATTCAGCTGTAACTCTATATGTTAATAGTAAATCATATCCTGCATCTTTTAATTGTTGTGTTATTAAGAATGTACCAGCTTCAACATCTTGTGATTGTCCTGTAATCACCTTATCAAATGGTAATTTTGTTGGGTAATAATCATTACTATACCCAGTTGGTATTTCATACAACCCATTGTTAGAGTTAAAATCAGGAGTATATCTTGAATTGTATTTTTCTCTTAATGGTTCTAATAAAGATGGTGTATCTGTAATCACTTTTTGTGGGAAGAATATATCGTTAAGTGAAATTAATTCTAAATTAGTATCTGGTATATTAAATTGAAATTCTGTAACATTTGTTTTTATAACTCGTTCGAATTGTTCTTTGTTTAACTCTTCCTTTATTGCAGGTAATTTAACCAAACCATATTGCTGTACTGAATTAGTTGGTAGAGTATAAGACACAATTTGATTAGATGTATTTCTTCTTACATCTCTTCTTTCGTTTTTATCTTTTATGTTTGTAGGATTCTCTGCCATTATCTAACCACTTTAAATACATAACCATCAAAGTATTCTCTTCTTCCATTAGTTCTATCAACTCTAAATTCAAATTGATAAAATCTTTCAGGTTGAAGTGTATTGAACCAAAAATCAAAATAGTTTCCTGTAGAATCACAACTTACTTTTGTGTATGTTGTATCAAATGGAACTATAACTAAGTTGGTTTCAACATCTCTTACTTGATAATAAGTATTTTGCGGAAGATATTTAATCTCATTATATGCAGAAGAAGTTGCATAAGTTCTTTGTGGATACCTAGCTCTACCCACTATTCTGATTCTTGTTTTTGATAATTCTTTATATTCTGCTAATAAATTTTTATCGTAAATTATAATATTATCATCTGTTAACTCTAATAATGAGCCTGTTTGATAGGATGAATCATCCCATCTTACTTCTAAAGTTGGAACATATATTGTATGAGTTTCATTTGAAAAGAATTTAGATGAACCATATCTAACAGAACCACTTTCTTGCGATTGAGGTCTTTTGATAATAAGCCCATTATTATCTCTACTACCACTTATCCAATCTTTTACATATTGGGTAACTTCAACTTTTAAATCATTTGTGTATTTGTTGAATGTTTGTGAGTATGATGTATTGTTTACTGATGATGTGTGCCATGTACCACCACCTGCATTGAATATGTAAGAACCTGTTGTTCCACTTTGGAATGAGCCTGTTGTCCATAATGAATCATTTCTGTATTGCCAACTAACACCATCTGTTACAACTGGTGAGTAATAATACTGCCCAATACCTTCACTCCAACTTTGAGATACAGGATACACATCTAATTGATATTCAGATTGAACTTCGTTTTGTTCTGTAGATGTTAGATTTAAGTAAAATTTACAATTTGAAGATATATCACCATTTGAAATTGATTCAGAAATAGATGTTATATCAAACTGAGTTAAGATTCTACTGTTACCAATAAGAACTTCACTTGTATCTTCATCATAAAATTTGGTTACTTCTAAGATTTCATCAGCACCTGTATTTTGTGCTCTTCGTGTATCTTGTTCATATATTGTAGAATCTTTTTGTCCGTATATTCTATATATCATCTTATATCTCCAATTAGAATGATTGAGTAACTACTTTACCTTTAATATCAATATTTGGATATTTTACTTCAAATATAGATGGGTCTTTAGGTGGATAAATTACACCACGTTTAGTTGCAAGTTTAGTATCGTATTTATTTGGTGAATAATTACCATTAAATTTATTGTAAATTTGTAAACCACCCACACCCTCAGCATCAGGTCTTGGTACTGTTTGAACACCTTTAACACCATCTAATAAAACATATATCTGTGATAGATTAATTGGTTCGTTAATTCTCCAATTATCAATGTTAAAGTAATCTTTTAATGTATCTAAACATCTCAAAAGAACTTCGTTTGAATTATAATCTGGTAAAACAACAATATCAAAATTGATAGCTATGTTCACTATAAACGCATCTTTAATGTTTACAGCGTCTGTTAATAATCTATAATATGAAATGTAATTTCTAAGATTGTTTTTTGTTGCAGGATTCAGTTGAGTTAATTTCTTCTGATTATCATACCCCAATGTGTATAGATTCAACGCCAAAGGATTTGGTATTTCAGATGAAATAGTTTCGTTATTTTTATTTTTTGTTTCAATTTGATAATCTTGAACTATGTATGCTTTTGCTACCGAACCAAATTGTGGTGGTAACGCATAACATCTCATAATGTAATCTTCTCTACTTACAGTTCTGTTTTGAGCTGCAAAGTAACCCATTGCGTTATTACGAATTTCATCATCTGATTCTTTACTTCTACCACCAACCGCTGGGTTTGGATTTGTTACTGCTAATGAATTCTGAACGAACCTTAGTGTATTTTGATTTAAGTTTAATGTATTATCATTTTCAAATGTTCTACCAATAATTTTAATTAAATCTTTAGCAGGTACATTATCTTGAATACCATTACCAACTGTATATTCAACTGTTAGAGTTGTATTTGATGGAGCAACTCCATATGTTTTTGTATATAAGAAGTTTGATGGGTCTAAACCTTGGTCTAATGATGCGTTATCAGTATATAATGCCGAACCCACATTATCTGGATTTGGTATAATTTCTTCATCAGCGTTTGATGATATACCTGCTCCAAATTGAATTACTAAATTACCTTCGTTTTCAAATCTTGTGATGAATCTTTTTGGAACTCTATTTAATTCTAATAGGTATGGTGCTTCTCCACTATATTGTGATAAAGCATCACCATTATCTTCATTGTTTTCAATTTGTTCAAATACAGTATCTTGTGCTAAGAATGGAACTTCAGTCCAAGTATCACCATCTTCATCTGTAATAGATTTTATTTTAATAATACTATCATCTTGAATTCTTACTTTATCATATATCTTTGGTGAACCAAATGTAAATGTTTTAGTTTTAATTGTACCTGATGTTGCTTTTACTTGCTTCTTTAGTAAGTAATAAATTGGTTCATTTGTGTTTTCATCAATTTGATAAACTGAAACCTCTGTTGGGTTAAATGATGATGAGAATTCAAAGTCAACATCTGTAGTTGTATTGAATTGTACATTACTAAATTCATCAGAACCAACTTGCATTCCTCTTTGTATTTTAAGAGCGTAATCAAAATCAGGTACTACATCATCACCACTACCCTTAGCAGGAACTAATTGGAACACATCTAATGTTACAGATGCAGGAACAACATTCTTTGGTTTGTATCCATATGCTGCCGCAAGGTTAAATAAGTTTACCTTTTCTTCTGCATTAGTTAATAAGGATTCTCTTAATTGAGTATCAGTATAAAATGAAAGAACATCCCCAACATAAGATGCCATCTCAATAAACATCATACCAGGTGATGATTCGTTAAAATCATTGTATGTATTTGGAAAATAGTTTTTAGCGAAATCAATTAAGTTTTTTCTTAATTCACCAAAATCTTTTCCAACTAAAGATACATCTTTTTGTACTAAATCTGTTCTGTTTGCCTTTGCCATTTAATTTCCTTATTGTATTGTAGCAGAACCTGCTGAATCTACAAACATAATTATTTGTTGATTTGAACCTTGTTCAGTAACTCTAAATTTTAATTCAATACCAACATAATTTCTATCATAATTAGGTTGAATTATCAAATCATCAATTACTATATATGGTAGCCAAAATCCAATATCTTCTCTCAGTTGTTCATCCATTTGAGTTGATAAACTTTCATTCATTTGTTCAAATAGAAGAGAATATACAGATGAACCAAATTCAGGTTGAAATAATCTTTCACCCTTTCTGGTTAATAAAAGATTTTTTAAATTAGATATTGCTTGTTCTTCAGTTGTATAACTTAAAGAAAACAATCCTTTATTCTTACCAAAAGGCAAAGTAATTCCAACTGCAATATCCTTTTCTAAATCAATTGGATTATAAAAGTATTCTTTTCTTTCAGCCATTTATCATTTACCTTTTTTAGCGTTGATAGTTTTCATCAACTTAGAATAATCTTTTGTTAGAGCATCCCCAACTGCAGTTCCTTCAATGTTTACATTTAAAGGTTTACCATCTGGGTCTACAGTTGGCATCATACTTTGAGCAGTTGGTGCACCATTACTATATCCCAATTTTTCAGCCATTACTTGTCTGTTGAAACCTTGTGCTTGGCCTGCTGTAAATGTTCTACCATCTAAGTTTTTCCATTCACCAGATTCAGCAGTTTCGTTTAGCATTTCGTTTAACATTGGGTTTTTTGAAAACTCCATTGTTGGGTTTTGTTTTTTTAATCTTTCAGTTTCCAATACATCAGAAACATCTAGCGGGTCAAATGGTTTGGTTATTTCTTTAACTTTATTTTCTTTAATTATAGGTTTAGAACTTTGTTTAATCTCTTTTAAGATTGGTCTAAGTTCTTCCCTAACAACTTTTCTTACTATTACTTCTAATAAATCTGCTAATTGTTTTGCCTTCATAATATTATGTTTTTATATAAATATTAAAATGTTTAGTTTTACACTACCCCAACCCAAGGAAATGGTGGGCCTGGTACTGGTGATGGTGCTGCAGGAATTAACCCATTATATAACCCACTTACAGTTAATAGATGTGTTGTAAATGCTGCTATTAGTTTACCACATATAATACTACCCATTGGGGTTGGTGCTGGTGGATTGTTAAATGCTGTCCATAATCCCACATCTAATGGAGATGGAGTTCCACCTGATAATACAGTAACACCTGTTGTTGGTGATACATAGCCAGGTGGTGGTGGTAAGGGATTCCATTGAACTGCCGCCCAATAAGAAACTGTTTCAGTTGCCCATCCTAAAAACATTGTTGGTGTTGGTGGGCCTTCTGAATCTTTTATTTGATTAAATGTATCTAATATTGCGTTTTCAATCCCAGTCGTTGGTGGAGCTGATATAATGGTTGAACCTGGAATTAAAGATATCATAGCAGTAGCTACTGCAACTCCATACGCATCCGCAATAACTTTAGCAGTATCCGATTCTGTTTTTTCTATTGGAGCATCTAAGTAAGGAGCTACTGTTGCTTGAAATCCTGGCCAAAGTACCGCCATATTATTGAGCCATTTGTTTTAATTCGGTTAGTAATTGTTGAACTTGGGATACATTTGTTGCGGGGCCTGTTGGTCCAACACCTGTTGCAAATGTTGCAGTTCCTGCTGTTAAATCTGCTAATTGTTGAATCAACCCTTCTAAGATTGTAAACATCTTATCCATATCCATTGCCCATGCCGGTGTTGCGATATTTACAGATTTAGCACCACTAAGTATAATGTAATCAGATTTTGAATTTAAAATAATTCTATCTGAGTTTAAGATTGCAGATGGTTTATCAAAGTTTTTTTGAGAATCTACACCCGTTCCAATATTTTTTTGAGATGTAGTTAATCCAACTTTTTGTGATGAGGTTAACCATATAGATGAAAGGTCATCATCTACACTTTCAATAATAAATTTATTATATTCACCACCTTCACCTCTACCATTGGATAGTATGGTTATCGGGTCTTCTACAGTTGAAGATTCCCAAGATGGTGTTTGAGTTGTATCTGAATCGGTTGGGGAGTATCCAAATCGTAATGAATGTCCAAACCTACCTTCGATTAAAACATCCCCTAAGAATGGTTGTAATGAACCCACATCTGTTCTTTCTACAAACCCAGCTCCTAAATCAACATCAGAATCTCCACCTGATGTGTTTGGGTTTCCTGCGGATGTATCACCGTAATCACCACCTACATTGTTTGAACTAGCTATAGATGCTTTTGGTAATGCGTTATTATGTATGTTTTGTTGAGTAGATGTAGGTCCTATATAATATCTTTTATTAGCAAGTTTGTTAGCAGAGCCTTCAGGTGATTGAGATGGTAATATAACAACTTGTTCACCTACTAATGGTACTCTTTTAATATTAGTATCTAATGGAAATACTTCTACAAATGTATTTGATGATTTTTTTGATACCACTTCAAGTGAATATACTTTATTTACATCATCATCTTTTAAATTTACTTTTTGTATTGTAGCAGTTTCAAAAGTTGCCATTAATCATCTCCATCGTTTTGAAGAGAATCTATTTTCTCATCAATAGCTTTTGCGTTTTCCAAAAGTTGTTTCTTTTCTTCATCGGATAATCCTAAACCACCACCCATTTCATCTGAGTTGGCATCTTTCATCATTCTTTGAATAATTGCAGCTAATTTTACAATCTGGTCATCGTTCCTAACAGATACTTCCATATACTCTTTAATTAGAGGAACTACTACGGTTGCATCGTTTATGTTAGTAACCAATGGTTCTAATTGTGCAATAAGTAATTTTAATTGTCTATCTTTCTTTTTAGAATTATGATAAACATCTGACATTATATCTGAAAATGTTTTACCTTTAAATAATTCAGTATCTTTATCCATGCTCTTCCTTTAATTCATAACTCATTGATAGAAATCCAGTTTGGTTATATTCACAGTATAACTCAGTATAAATAGATTTCATCTTATTAATTACTTTTGTGATGTACTGAGTATCTACACCAGTCCTCTCTCTAATAAGTATGTAAAGAGCTTTCTTATTGTATGAATATAAATCTATTCTGTTTCTGAATAATTCGTTAATCGAATCTGCGATAGCTCTATCTCTATCTTTTAAAAATAAATCGTAAAGATGTTCATCAATGTAATCAACGTAGTGGTCAATAAAATCAGATGTTTCCTCTTGAATTTGTTGATGTATCACTTCGTTTGTTATATTTCTATTCAAATCAATAGCATCTATGTTTTCACGAGATTTCATTCTCTCATAGTTTTTATTGTTTTCATTAAATAACCAATTTCTAGCAACAACTGTAAAATATGAGAATGCTCTACCATTATCACCATTGAATCTATCAATTTTTTCATTTAAGAATGCAACTACATTCGCTTTCACATCCTCATATGGGTCATCAAAATAATAAGTCTTATAAGTATGTATTACGTTTTCTGATAATTTATCAAATGGGTAATGTATAAACCTATTATAGATTTTATTTTTCTTATTTTGGTTATCACAATTGTTGTATGCGTTTATAGCAATCTCTGTTATCTTTGTGAAGTATCGTTTACTCTTTCTCTTTCGTGGCATCTAATTCATACACTTCGTTTAACTCTTCCATAGCAGTTTTTATCTCATTAAAGATATAACCACTCTCATCATCGGCTTCAAATGAACCCAATCTATCTATTTTTTTCATCCTATCATATGCTTTTTTCATTGAATCGTATGCAAGGTTTATATACTTTTCAGAAAATTCCATCTCATCTTCTAAAGATTCATATTTTCTAACAAGATTCCAAACCGAATATACTAAAGCAATTATGATTAATGATAATGATACTATTACATATTCCATAATTAATCCTCTGTAGTTTCTCCGAAAATAGATTTAAAATCAATCTTTTCCGGCATTTTTACGTTTTCTAATTTTTGTTTTTTAGTAGGTCGACCACCTACATTTTTAGGTTGAACCTTTGTATCGGAATTCATTACACGTTTATTCTCAAACCTAGCCGCTAGAATATCAGCATGATGCATTACAAATGGAATTTCAGTTTTAAGAACATTATCTTTATTAAACGTAATATAATATTCTCTATTCTTTTCATCATACAACCCATCAGTTAATTTGATACCAATATACTCTACTTCTGAAATTTGAATACCGTAATGATTTAACATCCAAAACGTTCTATCATTTAAACCCATCCAATTCATATTAGGATTAGTTTTGTAAATCTTACCCTGATTTTCAATATGCCATTGTGAATCATTTGGTAAATACCAACTTTCTTCGTGATTACCAACTTTACCTAAATCATGATGGAGTGCAACAAAGATTAAAGTTTCTTTATCAAAATCCAAGTCCATACCCAAAGATTCATATAAGTCATAAATCTTTATAGCATTTCTAGTAACTCTAAGAATGTGGTCAATGTATCCACCTGCGAATGCATTGTGGAAGTGTTCTGTGGATGATGCAGGAGTAAGAACAATTCTATCTTCTAACTGGTCATACATCTTATTAAGAGAATCTAATCTATCACCTGTAAAAGTTTGGTTGATTAGTTTTCTGAATTTTTCATAATTCTCAGTAATCTGAGTTTCATCTAAAATGTGTATCATAACTTAATTTTTAATTTATACTCTTGTTGTTAAAATAGAAAGTAACTCACTTTCTCTATAAATGTGATATGTATCTTTTCCATTTCTATGTTTGAATCCAGTCCCATCTAACAGAACTGTATCTCCTTCTTTTACACTCATTGGTATTTTATCACCAGTCTGTGTAAATAATCCATTACCAACAGCAACTACTTTACCAGTCATTGTTGTATCTGAGCCCGATGGTTTATACAATCCACCTGCAGTTTTCTCATCATGTCTTTTAACAATCTCTACTACAACTCTATCACCTAAAGGTTTATAATTCCATTCCATAACTTTTCCTTTTTATATAATTTTATCAATAATTCCTAATTCCAATGCTTCATCTGAAGTTAAGAAGTAATCGTTTTGTTGGGTTTGTTCCCACCACTTTTTATCTTTATTTGTAAATTTCTCCATAAGAGTATTACAATCTTCTTCTAATTGTTCTGCGAATTTTGCATTTGATTTTAAATCAGAAAGTTTACCTGCTGCAAATGATGATAGTTGGTGAACCATAATCTTAGAATGTTTTGATGCGGCTCTAAGACCTGTTCCAGATGCAAGTAGTAATGCAGCTGCACTCATTGCCATACCTCTACACACAATATTTACTTTTATACCTTCTGATTTTAAAGATTGGATATAATCAATTAATCCTAAAGTTTCTACAACATCACCACCACCTGAATTTAGAAGTATGGTAACTGATTCTAAATTTGAATTAATCTTTTTTAGTAATCTTACTTTACCAATAATATCAAAGGATAACCCTTGCATTATTTCATCTTGAATTAAGATAATATTATCATTAATATCAATACCGTAATCAAACTCTCTAAACTCTTGGAAATACTTTTCATTTTCTTTTGGAGTTTCCGTAATACTATAATTAGTTTCCACCACATTAGATGTAGATGTGGTTCTACCATCCCCATACAAATCACTCATATTATCGTAATTAATAGTTTTTTGTTAATTTATATACAAATATACGAAAAAGATTTTAATAATCCAAATTTATTTTAGATTTTCTGATGATTTTACTGAATCATTATACTTTTTCATAACAGGTGGTTTAGTTTCACCATAAAATTCTTTCTTAGATTCTACTTTAGGTTTAACTTCTTCTTTATATACTTTAGAAGCTTCTTTTAACTTTTCAGTTGGTTGTGGTGGATTCTCATTTGATTTCAAAATCACCTCAACATCCTTTTTAGATAATAATGGTTCTACTTCATCTTCTTTATTACCACCAATGTATTTGTTAATTGCAATTACCATCGCAACTGCTAATGGGTCGAACACAAATACAATTAATAATGTAAACCAATTTACAATCATATCCATTGATTTACCTGTAATTTTAGATAAGTAACGAAGTGGTCCGATTTCTGCAGCAACTTCATTATTAGATTCCATATCTAAAATCTGCAAATCTAACTTTGTAATTGAATCAGTTAGGGCTTCAATTTTAATTGATATTGAATTTCGTTGTTCTTTAGAATCATTTAACTGAGATTCTAAGGCTCTTCTAGTCGAAGATGATGTTGTTGTTATAATCTCACCTGTTTCTTTATCTTTATACTGAATTACATTATTTGTCAATCCCTTAGATAGTTCTGAAATAGATTGGTTTAGTTGTTCTTTTTCTAATTGGTATGATTCCAATGATTCTTGAAATCTATTCTTTTTAAGTTCTACCACTTCAGTTTGTTTATCTAATACACCCAATTGGTCTGCGGTTTTTTGGTAAGCAGATGTAAGGAATCCATAGATACCTGCCGATGTGATTAACATTAAAATTAAAACACCCATCGTTAAATAGGTTTTTAATAGTGTATTTATCTTATTCCAATTATTGTGTAGATATGATGCTACTATCAGTTTGGAGAACTCTAAGGCAGACGCCATAATAATCACTTCAGTCTTTGCACCTGCAAATAACGAACTTAATCCAAATACTGAATAATATGCTGCTGAAATCGATAGTGTTAAGGTTGAAATCACCATCAAAATACCGAACCATACTCTTTTTGAAAAAAAGTTATTAACAATTTTCATATTTTTTACTTTTATTAAATTTCTAAATTGTACTTATATTTAGATTCTTTCTTTAAAGAAGAACAGAGTTGATAAATCAACCCTGTAAGTAATAATAAATAGTAAAAAGAAAATAATAAAAATACTTCAGACATCCTTTAACCCGAAATAGTGTCATGCTGACTTCTGTATTCTAAAAGGGTTAATTCTTTAGCTTTCGCTTCTATCATCACATCAACATCAACACCATATGTATTAATATATTCAGAAATATAATCTGAATGTGCTTGTGGTTTGATACTATTATTATTCTCATGCAATGATTTACTTTCAGAGTAGTGAACAACTGGTTTGATATCACCCCAAGTACTTGCAGCAAGTTTAAGAGCATCTTCTTCAGTCAAACCACCTGTATTGAATTTGTGGTGATGGTAATCAAATACAATTGGAATACCAATACGTTCGTGAATATACATAAGGTCAACTACAGAATACATTGATGCTTTATCATCATTCTCTACAGTCAAACGGGTCTGAACTGATTCAGGTAATAGCTCAAAGTTTTTACAGAATCTATCCATAGCAGAAATCTTATCACCATACACACCATTACAATGAATATTAATCTTATTGTAAGGAGTACGAGATAATCCTAATAAATCAAATGTTTCACCATGTGTAGTTAAATCTTTAATGGTGTTTAACACTACATTTTCTTTTGGAGATACCAATACATTAAACGGACCTGGATGAGCCGTTAAACGTTGGCCATATCGTTCTGCAAGATGACCAGCTCCTTTAAGTAAATTACTAATACGATGATAATGTGGTAAATCTGATAGATTATACTCAGAAGCCCACGGAAAAAAATCAGAACTCATACGAAACAGTTTGATACCATTTTGTTCGTTCCACTTAATAATCTCAATCAAATCTCTTACATTCTGAATACCTAACTCAGATGCATAGTTAATACCTTTTTCTTTGAAGGTTCGTTTAATCATACTACGATTGGTAGTAATACCCTTCTTACCTAATGTCATATTGATACACGCGTATCCTAAATTCTGCATATTGTTTATTTTTTATATTTAACTATTAATTACTTACATACATTACACGTATGTCCATTTTGAATTTTGGTATTCTTACAAACACCACAATCCACAACCTTACCAGCTTTATCTGCATGAGCGGACATTTCACTTATTATCTTATCTATCTGTTCTATTGGATTTCCACCAAACCAATTATCTAATTCTCTCATAACTTTAATCTTTTTATTACATAATAAAGATAATAAAAAAAGGGGACTTATACAAGCCCCCTTATGTTAAATAATTGTTAAGTTTTCAATCCTTTGTAGATTCTACTTCTTCTGTTAATTCCATTTGCGTTTCATCCTCGATTGGTTCTACATCAGTAATAGCTTCACAAAAGTAGTAGAATGGTTCTCTCTTAAAAACCTTATCAGAGCGTAAATGTTCACGCCACGTCTCTACAATTGGGTTATCCGATATTCTTACTTTACGTTGTACAATCCACAGTTTATCCGATACTGATATAACTTCTTTACAAAACATTACTTAACTGAAATTTCTACTAAGTCTTTCTTTATTTCTTTTTTGGGAATTGTTAAAGTTATGATTCCATTTTTAACTTCTGCAGAAGTATTTTTTACATCCCAATTTTTTTGGATTTTGTAAGATTTAAAAAACGTTCTATCTTCTGTAGTTCCATCAATTACCAATGTGGTATCTTCTACAATAATTTTAAAATCTTTTTTTGAGAAACCTGGTACGTCAAAACTCATTATCAATTCATCACCATCAACTTTCATTGATTCGTTTTTAGGTTTGAATGTTGATAACATATCCAGCATAGTTTCATCAAACATTCTATCGAATGTATCTTTTCTTGTAGTAAACATAATAACTCCTTTTTAGTTTGTAATTTTTAATTCTTAATATTCAACATCTATACCATTAGATGTTTTATGACAATTTGTCAGTATAGTAATGTAATTGTGTCAGTTCAATGAAATTGGTGGTGCATTACCAACTACTTTATACTGTAGTAAATACTCACCATCTTCTAATTTAGATAATGTTCTATCTGATAGAACTAACCCATTCATCGCCATATCATTAGCAACTTTTCTAAGTAGTTCTTCAGATACACCTGTAATAGATATATGGCCTGATTTATCAAAGATTGCTAATACTTCATGTCTGATTTCATCATCATCTTCTTCGAAATCAAATTCTATTTCATCTTCACCGTAATATTCATCTTTGAAATCACCAATCATCAAATCATAAAGATATAATAATTTATCTTCATCATCTAAATCTTTGAAAAAGTTATATTCAATTTCATCCCAATATTCTTCACGTACCATATTATTCTCCATTTGTTAAAGATTCAATATAAATTCGATACGCCAACCATGTGGGTTCATATCCAAACTCTTTAAAGTATTTATGTTTTAAAACATAATGTTTTAGTTTAGAAAGGCGGGCTTCACCATCATTGTGGTGTATAATTTCCCATAACTTGCTTTGATAATAACCATCCGTAATTTCATCTATAATCATATCATATATAAATATGTTAGGCACAATTATACTGCCTTCTCGATATTATTTAAGTTCCATATACGAACCATTCTTTCATACTTTTCTTGCTCTACAAAACCTTTTAATGGTATCCACCCACCCACACAAGTTGAATGATAAATCCCCTTTCTTCCATAGGAAGAAATTCTTCCATCATATACCCAATAATAATCATCTTCACCATCAATAACATCTACCAACCGCACAACGGTATCAAAATCATCTATCACTAAAGTATTTCTGAATGGTTCTAACTCTGCTCTTAAATCTTCTAATGTTGCCATAAAATAACTGTGCCTAACAAAGTGTATAAGCAATAGCCGTTAGGCTTTTTAAACTATTGCAGTTGTTAATATTTAAGTTTATACTTCTAATCAAGTTTTGTGTTCGGCTACTGCTCATACACGAAACGTTGTAAAACATTGAAACGATTTTACAACAATGTATAACACAAATACACTCACTCAACTATCCAACAGTTATTTGCTAACCATAGCAGTTGAAACTTCCACATCCCTTCATTTCTTTCAATGTGTAACAGGCTTCTGCTTTGGTCGCCATATTCAAAGTTTGCTATGGTTAACCAAAACCATCCTTGTGGCTCATACTCTATATTTAATAAGTCAAATTTCATATCCGTTCGTTTTACTTGTGTTATACTTTGCCGTTATTTTAATCCTTTTGTTTTGTAAAGTTTATTTAAGTAAACCAATACTTCTTTTGGTAAGATAGTTCTTTTTGTAGAAATGTGGTCTGCTAAGGTATCTAAAAATGAATGGATGTGGTTGAAATTTGATTCTTTAGGAACTGAACTACTTAATTTTTTAATACGTTCTAATACATTATCTACATATGAATCCTCTGCAGATTCTTTTGTTGTTAAATACTTTGATATCATATATCTTTCTGAAAACCAAAGATGCGGTCTTGCATCAACATTTTGAACTTTCTTATATATCATATCAATGTATTCTTCCAAAGTTAATATATCAGGAACACTATTCTTAAATTGGTTATAGGAAACCCATTCACGAGCTTTCTCCATGTCCGGGTCTCCCAATCCCAACTCTTTAAAAAAATCAGAAGTATTCAAATTAACTCCTTCTTAGAAAATACCCAATTTCTGCTTTTGTTTTATTATCAATTGAGCATCTGCTAATGTGGTAATAATTTTATTACATTCAGAATAAGTAAGTTCTATTTTTTGATTCCCAACAAGTAACTTTCCAATTGCAGTTGATTTTTCACCTACATTTGATTCTGTAATTGAATCCGAAATTTCAAAATCGATTGAACTAAAGTTCTTTCCCAATTTATCAAGTCGTTCTTTATCTTTAGCATTAACTCCAAATGATTGGTTAACATAAGATTTTGGTTTACTGTGTTTCATAACATGAAATTTAAATTAATTATTTACTATAAATATGAAACAAATCTTATATAAACTTACTTTCTACCTTTATTCCTATTAGAAATACGATTAAACTTTTTTTCAAAAGAACCAATATCCATTCTGTTAGGATGTGTTCTTTGAATATTTTGGTCAATCCTAATAGTTTCAGCAATCCAATGCCAAGCCGCGACTACTGTTTTTTGTGATGGTATCATATACTCTTCACATAAGCGTTTAGTTCCATCTGAAACATAATACAACCCATTTCTATCCATCTTTGTAACTGCGGTAGGGTATTTCTTCAGAATCTTATTCTTTATCCTCTTGAACTTCTGTTTCGTTATTTCCATCTTCAATAGATTTTGTAAATGCCGCTGTGAGCGAACTGTTAATATAAACTGATTCTGTTCCGTTTACAAAAATAGATTCATAAATTTTACCCTCTTCAGTTTCGATGGTGTGAACGATTCCCCTTTTGGAAACCGCTCTATCCACCACACTACCCACCTTATGTTTTCCAAATACAGTTATAACAACTGTAGAGTCTTTTGAGTAATTCAAATTCATTACTTAATAACTTTAATGATTTTGGTTTCCAATACTGATGTAACTTCAAACTCTAATCCATCATTTTTGAATTCCTCATGTACCTTTGTTTCAGCATCTGTTACTGATACTGCATGAACACAATATTGTTCTGATACTTTCTTTTGACGACCTTTATCATCGGTCATTACCACTTTCACTTTTGCAATATAATACTTCATCTTTAATTGATTTTAATTGTTATACTTAATATTAAACTTTTCTTCTAAATCGGTTTCTGTAATTAATTCATAAGAACCATTACATTCACCACCTTCCATATCTTCTGTAATTGTATGGAAATATTGAACCATTTTTTCACCATTATGTTGTCTACCTGCAGGAATTACCATCATTTGAATTGGTAGAAACACATTTTGAAATTGTTTAAATTGACGAGGTCCTATCGCATCTGGTCCTTTTTTAAATCTATCTCTGAGATGGTCATAATATTGGTCATCCATTTCATTCCACTCATCCATAGGTTGAGATAAATATTGTTCCATTTCATCGGCAGCTGACTGTAACGATTCCATCTCTTCTTGAGATACCTCATTCCAATATTCTTCTGGTATCAAATTATCTTCATGTTCACTCATAATATTATTGTTTTAATCTATATGCAATTTCACCGTTATCGTTTACCACCGATTCGACTAAACCATCTTCTGAAAGTGTTTCTAGTGTATCATCTACAGCGGTCATAACACATTCTTTTATAGTTTTATCAACTATATCTTCCATCTCATCAATGGGATTTTTACTATTTGATATATTTTTTGATAATATCAATTTAAATTTACCTTTACTTAAAAATGGGCTATCAAATGCACCATCTTCGTTTAGAGCATCCATTACCCCATTTACCAATTCTTTACTATTAATTTCCATAATCACCTTTATTTGTGTAATATTTTAAAGATTCTAAATCTTCATTGTTTATAAACATACGATTTTTCCAGATATTTTCCAAGTATTCTTTAAGAAATTGTTCGGATGTACTTTCAGCAATCATCTCAAAACCATCTTCAAATAAACTCTTTGGAACATAACCATCTTGCCAAAGTGAATCTATTATTATTTGTTTTTCCGAAGAAGTACAACCACTTAAATAATCATCAAAATCGATATCAACATCTACTCTTGCCATATTTTATTTTTTAGAGAAATGACCCCCCACCCATTTGGGGAGCCATAGAGAGTTAAACATATATTAGAATGGGTTAGTTAAATCATCATCTTCTACATTGAAAAGATTTTCTTCTTCAGTAGAACCTACAAACTTTTGAACGAATTGTCTGATGTAAGTTCTTTCAGATTGAGCACCACCCGCCTCATCGAATAAAGGATAAACGGTGATTTCAGCGGCTTCTTCTAAAGTGAAACCATCGTAAAGAAGAGAACCAATCTCAACCGCAGTACGGGTTGAAAGTGAATTGGTTAAGTTTGGAGTTTCTTTTTTAACTTCAGAACGAGTCATTGAAGTAATCTCAGCAACTGAAGTAATCAAATTAACATTTACTGATGGATACATCATTTTAAGTAATTCAGTTTCTTCAGTTTTACTCAAAGTATCCATTTCAATGATAGTAAATCTATCAACAATCGCTCTATCAAGTTGACGAGTTGCGGTATATTCATTACCAATGTTAGCGGAAGCGATAAAGGAAACACCTTCAGCAACTTTCACAATTGGTGAATCCGAAGCCTCATCCAAACGTAAGTAACGTTGTCCTTGGTCTAAAACACTCATAAGAATGTTGTGAGCTTCAGGGTGAGCTCTGGTAATCTCATCTAATACGATTACGGTATTTGGTGTTTGAATTGCTTTAACGAATGGTGATGGTGAGAACACCGTACCTTTCTTAGTATCGAACTGAGTGTTACCAATCAGAGTAGCACGAGGGTCTTGAGTAGAACCTAAGTTAAAGATTTCCATTCGATAACCATCAATTGAATTAGCCGCTGCTTTAGCGGCCATAGTTTTACCACAACCCGCGGGACCGGTCATCATAATATTCTTACCTCTAAGAATGTTACGAATCAAATATTTCCATTTCAATTCACTCATAAATAACATCTGAGGTTTCAACCCTTTTGAATCATTGTGAATGAAGTTAATAAAGTCCATAGTGTTTGGAGCTTGAACAGGTTCAGATTGAACTAAAGTTGATTTCATTTGGAAAACTTCCAAACCACCATTTGGTTGGTTGAAGTTTGTAACAGGTTCAGCACCTTCAAACTTATCAACGGGAACTCTACCAAATTCAACAGAACCTTCTGATAATGTTCCTTTAACTCTAGCTTTGAAACAATACTTAGAAGGATTGTTAGCAGCAGCCACCGCTCTTTTATAAAGTGAAGTTCCGTTTTCATTGATTTCAGGAACTAAGAATTCTACACCGTTTGAGTCAACTAAAATTAACTCTTTGTTCTCATTTCGAACAACTTTCAAAAAAACAAATCTTTGTGATTTCATAAATCTAAATTTAAATGTTTAACTTTTATCTCTTATTACTCTGTAAATGTACAACTATTATTTGAATTAACCAAATTTAAAATGTTAAAAAATGTTAAATTATTGAATAATCTCGTTCAATAATCATTCTTACTGATTCTCTATCAAACGAATCAAAGTAAATCTCACCTAATGGTTTTGATTCTAAATACTCATTGATAGCTTCAACAATTCGTTCTGGTGTAGCAATCTTATAAACACCATCGTGGTTGTTGTAAAAACTCAATACATAATCGTAAAACTCTTTAATCAATCTTGGGTAATTTCTCATATCTCTTAACTTTTATTACTCCGTAAAGATAAGAAACATTTGGGGAATATCCAAGTCCCAAGTGTTAAGTTAATGTTAAGTTTTTATTCAAACATTTTATTCAAAGTTCTAGTCAATGGAATCAAAGAAGTAACATCAATTGCTTCGGCAGATTTACCATACATCCTTTTAAAATTCTCCATAGCTCCACCATATCTACCTTCTTCAATGAAGTAAGATAAAACCTTAACTCCAGCCATTCTCATTTTCTTAATCTGAGCGGCTGTATGGTTAACAGCACCTTCACCTGAATAATCCATATCATTATTTGAGAAACCTGGCCATCCATCAGAGAAGTTAATGAAGTAAGAATCAGTACCTTTATTAGTTTTGATAATTTCATCTAAGATAGATTCAAAACATAAACCTTCAGGAGTAGTACCAGTTGCGTTCAAATATTTAAATAATTGTTGAATCTTAGAAATTTTATCCTTTCTACTATCATACGCAATCAACATTAAAGGTTGAACAGGATTATGTTGAATGGCTCTGTAAGAAATAACCACATCTAAATTTGAAGTCATTGAAGCCGCTTTAGCGATTGCAACTGCCGCAATTTGTGAGTTAGTCCATTTAGAACCACCCATTGAAGAACTAGCATCAATTGAAATGTGAATCAAAGCAGGTTTGTGTTTGTTAACCACAGTCTGGTCAAAGATGTTTACATTTCCCATACCCAACTCATGCAACAAACGGCCTGAGATTTTACCATTTTTCATTCGAGGTGTAGTTAGTGAACGTTCTTCAGAACGTAGTTTCAATTTACGACCTAACATAGTACCGATTTGTAAACCTTTGTTAATAGCTTCTTGATTTCTTTCAGCGTAATAACCATATGAAGAAACCATACTAATAGTATCTGAATCTGCTAAAGCTTTTGTAAAGTTACGAACTATGACAACAGCTGTTTGTCTATCTTTTCTCCAATAGTGATTTGAATTATAATCTTTACCAACTAACTTCTCATCAATACCAGCTTTAGATAAAGTTTCTAACTTTTCATTTTCAGTTTTAGATACTTTCTTTTTACTGATATCGCCATTTTGAAATTTCTTTTGTTTGTCAATAGCATTTTCTAATTGTTTCTTTTGTCTATCTGATAATGAACCTTCACCACTTTGAGCTTTAGTATCTGAGATTTGGTTATTAGAACCATCACCACCCGCACCATTTGGATTGTAAGAAGAACGACCTGATTTCACATCACCACCGTCAGCATCACCATTAGTATCATCACCATCGGTAGAATCTTGCTTTGATTGACCATCATTCTCAGAACCTTCAGTATTATCAGTACCATTAGATTCTGAAGAATCACCACCAGAACCACTACCTGAACCTTCTTCAGATTGATTTCCATCAGATTCACCATCACCAGATTGGTTTTGATTCTGATTTTGTTGTTGAAGTGATGGGAGTGAATCTTCAATAAATTTGAAAATCTCACAAGCCAACTCAAACGCTTGTTGAGTATTCTGAAGTCGATTGATGTTTCTTAAATCAATCATTTTGTAAACTTCTCTCAATAATGGAAGAGCATCCAAATCACGATTTTCATTGGTGATATTAATGATACGGAACATATAAGATTCCCAATCATTTTCTCTATATTCAGAAGATTGAAGTCCTTTATCGATAATCTTAGCGTTGAAATACTTATCATACATAGAGTGATAGTAACCTTTGTAGCCAGGAGAAGTAGAATAAATATAGTAATCAATTCTTCTATCTTCAATCACATTCAGTAAATCTTTAACAACGCCTGAAACCCAATTACGAACACCATCATAACTCATCAGATGTTTATCTTCTAACTGAGATAAGTAATCATAAGTAAGAGGTTGAGGGAATTCGTAATTACTAATTTTATCTAATGATGAAAAATCAGTTAACTTAATGTGAGAACCTTCGTGAAGGGCCAATCCAACAGTAGGGTCAAAATCTTTATCATCCATCTTAGCTGAAATGGTAACTGTCTTACCATCAGTATAAGAATTATCACCACGTTGGTCAAACATTACTTTGATGTTCTCACCTGTTACGATGTTAACAAAGTTTGAAATTGCTCTTTTGTAAGAAGCAAGAGCAAGTAAATTTGAATGCTTAGTTTCAGTTGGTGAACTGATAACCGCATCATCATCATCATCAAATAGGTCATCTTTTAACCAATACGAACTGTATTTTGTGTTATCTCTCATATTATTATTATTTCTCATTATTACTTTGTAAAGATAGTAAATATTTTGGTAATAACCAAATTTAAAATGTTAAAGTTATTAACAAAGTTATTAACAATCAATTTAAGGATTTAAGTAACTTTATGTAGTTAATTGATAGTAAACCACCAATTCCACACATAAAACCTAAAATGAATACTACCATTTCAGATAATACATTGTTAAATGGTATAACATTCTGAATTTGACCATAAACCATTCCGTATGAAATTCCGAATCCAAATATTGATAATAAAATTGCTTGATAATTTTTCATAGTGTATCTCTCTTTTCTTTTACAAAGTAAAGATAATAAAAAAAGCCCGAATAATCGAGCTTTTAATGTTAAGAAATTGTTAAGAAATTAATCAATCAAATATATCAGTATCTTCTAAATAATTAAAACCGCCTTCACTTTGATAGTGTGATGGGTCTAAATTTGATTTTGTGTTTTGTGTGTAAATTAATACTACTATTATAGTAATATATACTAATATCAAAATATGATATGCAAATGATGAAATTATGTTGAATAAGTTTTTCATACTAATAAACATCAATTAATTGGATAAAGGTGCTT
>Ga0209137_1000595_pt1 | contig 37674 bp, 38 predicted proteins | sample SaaInl5LU_22_DNA_FD_184642 | JGI IMG/M metagenome (GOLD analysis project Ga0209137, IMG submission 184642) | Marine microbial communities from expanding oxygen minimum zones in the Saanich Inlet - ESP_105LU_22_DNA (SPAdes) (version 2) | ecosystem: Environmental > Aquatic > Marine > Intertidal... | reverse complement strand
GGCGAAAGCTCGAACAACCAACAAGGCGGCGCTTACGGCGGAGGCGGCGGTGGCCCTGGCACAAGTTGGCCAGCATGTTCAGGCGATGGATATCCGGGTGCTGTAAGAGTGTTATGGGGAAATACACTAACTAGAGCATATCCGTCAACTAATACGGGAAATTTATAATGTATATTAAAATATTAAATGGACAGCCGCATGGGCATCCCATCCTAGCTGATAACTTTATAACAGCATATCCTGACATTGATATAAACAATTTACCAGACGACTGGGCTCCGTTTATTAGACTAGAACGTCCTAGATTAGAAACTTACGAAACTCTTACTGAATCATATATTTGGGATGGAGACACAGTTACTGATAGTTTGATTGTTACTAGTATGACCGCTGATGAAATTACAGCAAAACAAAATGCTGTAAAAGAATCTTGGATTAGTAGCGGCGGTCATCCAGACTGGTCCTTTGATGCAGACACATGTACCCACAAGCCACCCCCTATGCCAGACGATGGACAAGTATATGTTTGGGATTTTAATGAAGAAAGATGGGTAGTAGTAGTGACTACAACAGTAGATTTAGGGTTGCCGTCATATCCTACAGATGGACAAACATATAGATATAGTGATCTTAGAGGTACTTGGATACCGAAACCATAAATCCAATTTAATTTGTTAACAATACCTCCGCTACTAAATATCAATAGTAGCGGAGGTATTCATGAGTTATAACTATAATAAAATATCAAATACACCTGAAGAAAGGCAACAAATTCTATTTCCATATGTTTATTGGAACGATGCATTTTCGTCTGAAGAACTTGAAAAAATTTGTGAAGTGTCATCAAATGGGTTAAGTAGCGGTGCTATTGGAGGCAAACCTTCTGCCAAAGATAATGCCAAAGATGGGCTAGTTCCTACTTTAAATGAAACTGTTCGCACTTCGCAAGTAGCATTTAATACTGTAAATGATCAAAATAGATGGGTCTTTGAAAGGTTAAATTATCTTATTGAAGAATGTAATAATCGTTGGTACAATTTTGATTTAAATGGATATGACCAATATCAATATACGGAATATCATAGTAGTGTTAATGGACACTATAATTGGCATGTTGATACACACTACGGACCAAAATCTAAAGACCAATATTCAGAAACTAGAAAACTATCATTAACATTATTATTAAATGATCCAGAAGAAGATTTTACCGGAGGGGAATTTCAAATGGGCCACCAAAATAATATTGATTCGGTTAAAATGAAAAAAGGTACACTGATATTGTTTCCTTCCTTTCAATTACATCGAATTGCACCTGTTACAAAAGGTGTTAGAAAATCTTTAGTAGTATGGGTGTTAGGACCTAAATTTAGATGAGCTATAAAATAATTGATAATTGCTTACCACAAGATGAATTTTTAAAAATAAAGAATATTATGCTTGGGGCAAACTTAGATTGGTATTATAATGATTTTATAGCATCACCTGGCAATGATTTAAGAAATGATTTAGATGATTTTCAATTTACACACTCAGCTTATAAACATAATATTGGGAAAGTAAGCGATTTACACAATGTGTTAACTCCTATATTAGAAATACTAAACCCGTCGGCAATTGTTAGAATTAAAGCTAATCTTCGACCAAAATCAAACGCAATAAAAGAAAGTGAGTGGCACTACGATAACGACAATTTTGACGGGAAGGTTGCTATCTTTTATGTAAACACTAATAACGGATATACAATTTTTGATGACGGCACTAAAGTTCAATCAATTGAAAATAGATTAGTGATATTTGATGGTGATACGTTACATACCGGATCTACGTGTACAGATCAAAAAGTTCGTTGTTTAATAAACTTTATGTATTATAATTGGACAGATTCAAAACTATGATAGAAACTATACAATTTCCTAACACAGGATTTTTAAAGATTGAACTTACTGATGATCAAATGGTACCGATAATTCAAGAAATTGATGAAATAAAAGAAAACTTTGATATTTCTACTAAAGCTAATTCATTTTTAGTTGGAAATATAAAAAAAGAATACAAATTAACTAAGTGCCATGATTACATTAATAAATTAATGGAACAATATGTAAGACAATATAACCAGTCGTTTGATTATCTTAAGACACAATCTTATTTGTCTGGTAATCTTCCTTTATGGGTAAACAACGTATGGGTAAATTTTCAAGAAAAATACGAGTTTAATCCAGTCCATGATCATTCTGGAGTATTTAGTTTTGTTATTTGGGTCACTCTTCCGTTTAATATTAGAGACGAAATTGAAAATTCTCCAGGAGCCAAATCTAAAAGTCCGTTAGCTGGCCACTTTTGTTTTTATTATACAGATGTCTTAGGTAATATACGTGAATACGATATACCGGCAGATGAATCTTTTGAAAATTGCATGTTGCTATTTCCATCTCACATGAAGCACTCAGTGCATCCGTTTTATTCGTCTGATCAGTACAGAGTTAGTGTATCAGGCAATATTGTTTTTCAAATATAAGGAACACTAGAAAATGAATTTCCCTAATAATATTAAAGACTATGCAAAATTATATAAAAATGTTTTCACAAAAGAGTTTTGCGAAAGCACAATTGAAACTTTAAAATCAGCCGAATGGAATGAACATCAGTTTTATAATAGTGATAAAGAATATATTGCTGTCGGTAACGATTTTTTACATTCTAATCAAATGTCAGCACAGCAAGAACATATCGACAAAACTATATATCAAGTAGTTGAACAATATATAATGAAAGATCATGCATCATACTACAAGCAGTTTAAGTGGTTCGGAACCTGGATGGGAACAACTGGAGTAAAATTTCACAAGTATGATCAAGGCACTAATATGAAATTACATTGTGATCATATACATGATATATTTGACGGTGAACGCCAAGGAGTTCCGTTATTATCAATTGTTGGATTACTTAATAATGATTACGAAGGCGGCGACTTCCTACTTTGGGAAGAAGAAAAAGTATTATTTGATCAAGGATCGGTATTAGTATTTCCTAGTAATTTTATGTATCCACACGAAGTAACAACTGTTACTAAAGGATCTCGTTATAGTTTTGTAGCCTGGGCTTGGTAATAACACATTATATATGAATATGTATAAAACAATTTATAATAAATTTTTTAATAGCCCTAAAATCAAATTCTATTGCGAATTGCCTGAAGTTAAAGAAAACTATCCTGTAATAGAAGCTAGCAAATATAAATTTAATTGGGTTAAAGAGTCAGCTAAGAAATTTAAAGAAATTTCTAAAGAAAAATCTTCGTATGAACAAATATCAGGAACTGTAAGGTGTCCGGGTGTTTTACCAATGATGCGAAAAGGGTATATAATGCAGTCGTGGTTTGATCTTACAATACGATTAACTGATGATGCTAATAGGTTCGAGTTTTTTATACCACAAGGGTTATATTCTTATTTAAGAGATAAAGGGTATGATAAACAACTAATTAGTTGGTTTTCTAAAGAAGAACCTGCTCACGCAATACCATTACCTAATTCTCAATTACAATCCTTAATTAAGATAACACTACCTTGGGCTGTGTCAGTGCCTAACGGATGGAATTTAATTTTTATGCCTATTCCGTATCCTGACCAAACAGATTTTGTATCGGTGCATGGTATATTAGGGCCCGGAAAACATTATGAAGTAAATGCAATTATCAAATGCAATTCTAACAATAAAGAATTTAGTATTCCTGCAGGTACTCCGTTGTTTCAAATTATTGCTGTTAGAGACAACAATGACAGCATTGAAATATTAGACTATGATGCTGACATTAAACAAAAAGAAACTGAGAGAAAATATCTTTCAAATCATCAATTTATAGTTAAAGATTAATTTTTAATATATAGTACTGTTTTAATTTCAGGAAGATATAGATATTCAAAACTAGATTCTCTGAGTGCAAATATTGCATCGTCAAGTGTTTCTACAATCGCTTTGCCTGCAAGATTAAACGAAGTATTAAGTAACATTGGAATACCTGTTTCATCATTAAACGTTTTTAATAAATTATGTAAGTGTTGATTTTGTTCTCTTGTAACAGTTTGAATACGGCAAGTATTGTCTACATGTGTTACAGCAGGAATTAGATTAAATTTTTGATCTTTTATATCAACTGCATACATCATAAATGGTGATTCTTTTATTTTATCTAGCTCAAACCAATCACTTGCATGCTCTTGCATTACTACAGCACCAAACGGCCTAAACGGTTCTCTATATTTTAGCTTATTTACTACGTCTTTTCCGTTGACAACTCTAGGGTCATATAAAAAACTACGATTTCCTAATGCTCTTGGGCCTGCTTCTGCACAGCCTTGATATAACGCTACAACATGCCCTGCTCGAATTAAATCTGTAATCAGTATTTCGTCAGCATCTTTAATTTCAAATTCGTTTTCTTTTAAAGAATATTCGTATTGAGGCCGATGTCCGCCTAAGTAAATAGATAACGGTTTTTTAATTTCTGTTGCCTTGGTTTCAGTTTGTATATAGTATTGACATAACCCTATACAATTTCCTTCGTCGCCACACATTGGCTCTATATAAAGATTAATATCCGAAGGAAGATTTTTTCTATAAAAACTATTTGCAACTACATTTAATGCAGTACCGCCAGATAGTATTAAATTTTTTTCACCTGTCTTGTCTAACATATCTTTTATTAAATTTAGACCAATATTTTGAAATGTTGCTTGTATCTGAGATGAAAAATTAATTTTTTGTTCTTGGTGCGTAAGTGATGGATATTTGCCGATATCAAACCCTCTATGTCTATTAAATTCGTCAAACTTAAATATATCCATATTAAATTTTCCGTCTTCGGTTAGTACTGGCGGAAGAGAATTGTCTTTAACACCAAAGGTTTGGAGGCTCATTAGTTTGCCGCCTTCGTCGTCTAATTCCATACTTCGAGAAGTACCTTCGTACATAAATCCTAAATCATAATCATTTCTTATTTCTATGATAGATTTTTTTCTAAGATATCTAGGAGGGAGTTTTTTGTCAACAGTAAATGCATTATCCCAAACAACAGATGCATTTTGATAATCCTTTGAATGAGTAAAAAATCTTCTATAAACTAAACCAAACTGATCTGGATAGGATGCAGTAAAGATCGATGTAGTTTCTTGTGCCTGATCACCATTGTCTAAATTATATGTTGCTCCTTTTCCGTCACTTATAAATACTAGAGCATTATCAAACTTAGAATTATAAAATGCAGTAGCAGCATGAGACAGATGATGACTATGATAGTAAGGTTCGAATTTAAAGTCTATTCCACGAGTAAATCCTAATTTTTCGATAATATTTATTATTGATAAATTTTCTGTAAAGATTGAATCGTATCCTGAAAGTATTAATACATCAATAGTAGACTCAATCTTGAGTATCTCTTGTAGTGTTCTAATTGGCAATCCGGCATCTTTCTTAAATTTAGAAAGTCTTTCTTCTTGATTATAATACACTAGTTCATTATCAACAAACAAACACGCTGACGAATTATGATCTTTTTGTATTCCTAATATGTTCATATTGGTAGTTCCTAAAATTATAAAGTTAACATAAAGTTTCCAGACACGCTAATTCTATAATCATTTGATGTGTAGAATGGATAAACGCAGTGTCTTAGTTTTGCAGGAAATAATACAATAGTATTTTCTACAGACTTATCTATGTGAATAGTGTGAGATTGAATGTCACCTAAGATATTTGTATATTGAAATTCAAAAGCTCCTGCTAGATTATTTTTAGAATATTTTCCTGGTGCAGAATCCTTCTCAGTATTCATATTGTAAGGAACATGCGTCCAAATCACAAAAGAAAAAATGCCATCGTGATCGTGATTAGGATTAAACTCGTTTTTCGATTGAAAATTTACCCAAGCATTTGTTAATCTTAACGGTACATCTTGCAAAAGCACCACTGATCGGCTAAGGTAATTATAAGTGTTGTCATAATCTCTTACTAATGGCATAATTAAATTTTCTAAATGATCTTTAGAATCTAATAACCTGTACTCCTTTTCTATATTTCCAATTAGTGAAGTATTCATAGAAATTGAAGATTCAAAATTACTTTTTATTTTTTCTATTTCATTTTGCACCGGCAACAGTTCCTCAGACGTGAACTGACGAGTTAGTATTCCGTAGTTGTTAAAATTTTGTACAAAGGTATTAGTCATTTTAATTAATCCTATAGTAATATACTGCTATATATATGTAGTCGTACTAGTAAAGATTGAGGTTAAATATGGTATACAACGAAGTAGAGTTAACAGAAAACGAAATTAATTTTATTTCTAAAGTTGTATTAGGTCCATCAATGGCATGGTATAAACAAGATTTTCAAACAGATTTTGAACCTGATAACGCAATAAAAGATAGTGTAGGTAATAACGGTTTTTTTGGCCATGCTCTAATGTTGCGTAATACAAGCGATCCTACTGTGCCTGGCAATATTAATAGTGAATATTATCATATGTTTGAAAATATTTTCTACAGATGGATTAAACAAAATAATTTAGAACTTCCGAGTAAAATCTATCGAGCAGGCTTAAACCTTACATTGCATAACGATAAAGATTTTTCAGTACCTCATTATGACCACGAATGGCCTCATTGGAATTGGATAATGTATCTTAACGATAATGATGCAGCAACTTTATTGTTTGACACTGACTACAATATAACACAACAGTTTCCTGCAAAAAAATTCCATGCATGTGCTTTTGAAAACACACTACATGCTCATCAATTTCCTAAAATAAACGAGTTTAGATATGTTGTAGTTTTTACATTTATATAAACTATAAGGATGATAACACCGTTCGTTGATCAAAAGCAGAATCCTGCATACGCTGATTAATAATTTCTTTATACATTTCAGGACTAGGATCTAATCTTTCGTATCCGTTGATTGATAATGATTTTTCAAATAACTCTAAACCTCCACATATCCATAAATAGCTCATAAGCGGAAATGGAGAACGACAGTCAAAAACACCAAGGTGGTGGTATTTTATATTGCCTTCCTTGATACGAGGCATGATAGATGCTAGCTTTTCTGGCATAGGATTTTTTTCTTTAAATTCTCTCCAAAAAGGACTATCGTCTCTCTTACCTAAATAATGTAAGTAAACAAAATTCATTTTTTCGTCTACATCGTTAGCAGTTATCTTATTAAACAATTCAATATTTTTTTCATCTAATGAATCAATCTCACCTAAGAAATCCTTTAAGTTTGACATTACATTTAATTGCAACCATATTGATGTAGATTCTAACGGCTCAATAAAGTTACTAGACAATCCAACAGCTATGCAGTTGTTTACCCATGCATTTTCAAATCTTCCTGCATTAAGGTCTAGCGTTTTTCTTATTTCAAGAGGCTGCCCGTAAAATTCTTCTGCCTCTGCCTCTGCTTGTTCTTCATTAATATAATCAGAATCATAAACATACCCACAGCCGATTCGATCTTGTAATGGAATTTTCCACATCCACCCATACTTCATTGCAATAGCCGACGTATAAGGCGCACATGCTGTTTCCGACTTTAGCCAAAATGCTATAGCTTTTTTCATTGGCAAGTGTTTCTTATACGACACCCATGACTGTTTATACACATTGCCAATTAGTGCCCTGTGAAATCCTGAACAATCAAAAACAAAGTCACATTTAACTGTGCTATTGTTTAAAACAAGCTCTTTGATATTTTCATTTTCGTCTAAATTAGCTGTGTGAAAATCGTCTTTAATAACAGTAATATTTCTTTCTACGCCAATTTTTTCTAAATATTGGCCAAACTTATAAGTGTTAAAGTGTAATGCATAGTTAGTATTTTGTAAATCAATTTTATTCTCTTGGGCTAGTCTAGCTTGATATAAGTAATCTTCAACTGGAAGAGTTTTACTAATTAATGCTCGATTATAATGATCCCAGCAACCAAAATCGAAAATACCTGGAATAGAAAATTCTGCAATATTTTCAACAAAGGGGTGGTAGTATTTTTTACCGTCGCCGTTCCAATTCTCAAAGTTGATTGCATGTTTAATTGAACCGCCTGTTTCTTTTAAAAAGTCAAATATATCAACATCTATGCTCCTTAAAAAATTAATTATATGAGGAGTTGTTGCTTCTCCAACACCGACTATGCCCTTTTCTTCACTATAAATTATAGTAACATTATCATCAGGAAACATTTTTCGTACACTATGGGCTGTAATCCATCCAGCTGTGCCGCCACCTAATACTGCAAAATTTCTTTTTGACATTCTATTCCTTTATATTTTGTATTTTATCAATTGCAACATTAAAAGCTATTGATATTCTATCTTCATCACTAGTATTTGGTTCTACGTAGTGTTCTAACCATGCAGGAAATATAACTAATGTTCCAGCTTTGGGATATATTGTCCAATGAGATGCAAGATCGTCTGTGTATTGGTCTACAGTTTCTTCTTTAATAATAAATTGATGTGCCATTGAAGGGTGCTTAAAACATAAGTTTCCACTTTTATCATTACACTTAACATAGTAAACTCCTGAAAATGTAGAATCTGCATGAATATGAGGCCTATTAAAACTAGCTTTAGGATTTATATTCATCCATATATTATTCATATAAATGTGAGTATCTTCTCGAAACCCTAATATAGATTTTGAAGCATTTAATCTTTCTAAAATATTATTAATTAATAAATTAATTTGTTGACTAGGTGCTGTTAACACATCACTTTGCCAAGCATGATAGTTGCTCTTAACAACTCCTGTTTCTTTGTTTTTTATCTCATAGCCATATTTTTCTAAGTCAGCGTTATCCATTACTGTTAACTCTTCTTTTAGTAAAAATGCAGAAAACATTTTGCTAATATTAATTTCCACTTTGCTGTAGCCTCCGACTATAAGTTTATATATACTACTACTATATATAACTTTTTCAAGGATATACTTTTAATTATGAACATTATTATTGCCGGAGGCGGCACTGCAGGTTGGCTAGCAGCATTATTTATTTCAAAGAATCATCCAGCACACAATGTGACTGTTATAGCATCATCTCAAATTGGTGTTATCGGAGCAGGAGAAGGAGTTACTGGTGAATTGATGGATGTCATTACAGGCCACTATGGTGATTTTGGCATAGATCCTCAAGACTTTTTAATGAAAACAGGAGCAATGCCGAAATACGGCATTCTACATAAAAACTGGAGTACAATAAAAGATGCAGCTTACTTTGGTCCCATTGATGGTACTCTTACAGGTCTTCAATTGCCAGATAGCTTACTAGCATATCAATCAACATTTAATCCAAACAATGTTCATTTAGGATCCTTTTATGGAAATCTTTTTGAACGTGAAATATCACCAATTAGTAAAGTAACTAATGCGTTTGACATTTCTACGTTTGCGTTTCATTTCGATGCAAAATTAGCAGCAGATTATCTTGAAAAAATAGCTTTGAATTTTACAAATTGTAATTTAATAGACAGTAAGATTAAAAGAGTAGAAAAGTCAAGTAACAGTCTACTGCAATCTGTTGTGTTAGAGAATGATAGAAAAATATCAGCAGACTTTTTTATAGATGCCACTGGGTTTTCTAGATTATTAATAAAAGAATTAGATGATGATTGGATTAGTTATAAAAAACATTTGCCTGTAAATACTGCAATTCCATTTTTCCTTGATCACGACGAAGACGAAGTTCCTAAATTTTATAGTGTAGCACAAGCACAAAATGCCGGATGGTATTGGGAAGCTGCTGTTCAGCATAGAAAAGGATGTGGCTATGTATTTTCGGATGACTTTATATCTGTAGATCAAGCTCACGCTGAAATTGAACAAACATTAGGAAGAAAAGTTGATCCAATTAAAGTTATAAAATTTGATAGCGGACGCCTTGCAAATAGCTGGGTCGGAAACTGTTTTGCTATAGGACTAGCATCTGGGTTTTCTGAACCTCTTGAAGCTACTTCGGTACATTCAACTATAAAGTCCTTGGCACATCTTACATTTGAGTTTCTTCGACCAACAATAGACGAAACAATTAATCCTGCATCAGTTAAATTGTGCAATCAGCGAATTAATAAAATGTATGACGACTTTAAAGACTTTTTATCTTCTCATTATTTAGGTGGTAGAACTGATACTGAATTTTGGAAATATATAACACATGAATCAGCAACTGACTATGCTAACGATTTAAAAGAAATGTGTAAATCAAGAATGCCAACAAAATTTGATTTTCCTAGTTACCCCGGTGCTGCCGGGTGGCTTATTTGGTGTTATGTTTTATTAGGAACTAATCAGTTAACATCTAAAGTAACTTCAACTTATTTAGATCAGCAAGCAATTAGTGATGCTGAGTATTTTTTAAATAAACTTAATAATTTTTCAGAAACTAAAAAACTAACGCATTATAGCTGTGCTGATCATATAAAGTTAGTTAAAAATAATAATATTAAGTTTAATCCTAAACAAGGTGTTGAATGGCATTTAGGATAATGTTGTAGCTTGTTGTGTCACTAATATTTAATAAATACTACGACACTAACAAGGATAACTAATCTATGAGTTCTCAGCAAGCACCTGTCGTTGACAGAATACGTATTATACCCAGACCAAGTGATTTTTTAAATCGAAATGTAGGCTCAAGTGGTCAAGTATATTATAATAAAGATTCTAGCAGTCTTCGGGTATTCAATGGTTCTAATCTCGGAGGATTTGAACTTGCTAAGACAGATTTAGCTAACGTTTTAAATGCTACATTCTTAGCAAAGGCGACAGAGGCCGGCGTAGGTGGCGGCAGTGGCGGCGTGTCAGTCTCGGTAAGTGAAACTGATCCTGCTTCGCCGACAAATGGCAACCTTTGGCTGAATACGAATAATGGTACATTGTATGTCTATATAAATGATGGTGACAGCGAGCAATGGATACAGCCAGCAAGCAGTGTCGGTGCATCATATGATCAAGATTTAAACACAACAGATAGCGTTGATTTTGTTGCACTTACAGCTAGTGGAACTATTACAGCAGATGATTTTGTAAGCACTGGAGTAGGTGTTCCGGTGTTGTCAAGTGCAACAACGTTAACATTAACAGCACCAGACGGTATAATAGTAACTAGTGGTCCTTTTAGATTACCAAGTTTTACAACAGTACAAAAGAATGCCTTGAGTTCAGTTAATGGTGATATGGTGTACGACACTACATTAAACAAAGCACAAGTTTATGAAGGCGGCGCCTGGGCGAGCTTAGTATAATATGGAAAAAGAATATGCAGTTGTAGTTAAGGCTGGTGTTGATCTTAAATTATTCGACGCAGAATTGTTAGCAACAACCGGCGCAGGTCCTGTGCCCAATCGATCTGTAGCTATTGCAAATCCAAGACTTGGCTCTAAACGTATGACTCATTGGATGCTTACTGATGAAGAAGTAACCGAATTAAATCAAGACGACAGAGTGTTATCAATAGAAATACCAATTGATCAAAGAGACGACATACAAATTGGGTTGCATAAAACACAATCGGATAAATTATTTACAAGATCAAGCGGAATAAATGAGACTTGGGCAAACTGGGGGCTACGTAGATGCATTGAACAAACTAATGTATATAATAATAGTTCAGCAGCGCCTGATAATAATTTTGATTATGCCGTTGATGGATCAGGAGTAGATGTTGTAATACAAGATAGCGGATTACAAGTAGACCATCCTGAATTTATGATAGCAGGGTCTATAGATTCAGAATATAACAATGGAGCAATTTCTAATCTAGTTGGCAACGGTAGTAGCTTCTTCAGTCGAGAGGTTACAGTTAATGGTGTGAGAATTGTAGCAGCAGGAGCAGTAGGTGGGCAAACAGCAGTACCAGATGCGTGGACTGAAAAGGTTGCACGTATGTTTGAATTGTTTACTGACAAAACCGGAGCAAGTATTAACGAAACATCACAACGCACATTTATTAAAACACTAAGGGGCGATGCAGGAACTTATCACGCAGCCCAAGGCCCAACACTACAACGAGTAGCAAGAGGAGCTGGCAGCGACTATACTCCGAACTTCTTAACTGATGAAGGTATTGCTTCTTATAACTTGTCACCATTATTTGACTCACACGCGGCCAATGATATGGTTTGGTATTTGAATTCAACAGGCGATGGCTACGGCGATGGAGACATTGACGCACAAGAAGTAATTGAACACGTATTTCATACTCTACATATGCACGGCCTTGATGCTGTGTCATTAAAAATGTATGCAGCAATAAGTTCAGACTGGGCAACTGGACCGTTATATAACGCAATGGTAGAAGCGTACGATGGCGGCTTTTGGGATCCATCAGGATATGGCGGCAGCAACTTTAAAACTGTAGCAGATGCATTTGAAGTAGCAGCAAAAGAATATCTGTACTTGTTAAACTTCTGTATGTTTGAATACACTAGCTTATGGGACGGTGACAGTCTTGCTCCTGAGTGGACAGATAATGTTCGCACAGCATCACAAATTCAAACAAATCTTCCACTAGGTTATGCACTCTTTAACTCATACATCGCTCCGGTTATTAGTAAACCAAGTATTGCCACTATTAATAGTATATTTGGTGATGGTAATACACCAGCACAAGATAACCCAGCACTAGCAGGCGTATCGGGATATGTGGTATCTACGGCAGGCACATCACGGGTACAACAAATTGATTGGTACACAGCTAGCGGGTTGTCCGGAACACAGAGTGTTAATCATTATAGAGACTGGGACGGTCACGGCACACATGTTGCTGGAATAACTGCTGGTAAAACTTACGGATGGGCAAAAGGCGCACATATATATTCGCAAAAATTAGCAGGACTTGAATTCGACGGCAACACAGGAATTAGTATTACAGATGCATTTGATACAATAAGGTTATGGCATGATGCAAAGCCAATAGACCCGGCAACGGGATTCAAACGTCCTACTGTAGTAAATATGAGTTGGGGATACAGTACAACTAGATCAGGCGCCCCTGATAGCGGAACCTACAGAGGAGTAGATTGGAATTATGACATTGATTACACAACTCGCCTTGGACTTTGGTCAGGAGTAGGATACACTCCTGACTATCTTAATTCAGGAACTTCGCAGCGAGTTCCTGTGCGTGTTGCAAGTGTAGATGCAGAGATCGAGGATATGATTTCTCAAGGCATTCATGTATGCATAGCTGCAGGTAACAATTTATATAAAGCAGAACTATTAGGCGGAGTAGATTACGACAATACAGTTACATTTGGGGGAACTACTACTAATTATCATAGAGGAAGTAGTCCCTATAGTGATAATGCGTTTATGGTAGGCAATTTAGATACTACAACATTTAATGACGGCGGAACTTTTCGAGACAAGACAGCATTTTCAAGTACACGTGGACCAGGAGTAAATATTTGGGCGCCTGGCACAAGCATAGTAAGTGCATGCAGTACTACTAACCAATTTGGTAGTTCTTCTATATCTTCGCCGGAAGATAGTAATTTTAGAATACTAAGTATTGGCGGCACAAGTATGGCTGCACCACAAGTTGCAGGAGTAGTAGCACAACATCTACAAGTTAGACCTGATTTAACTCCGGCACAGATGCAAGACCGAATAAATGGCGAAGCCCTTGAAGTAATATATACTACAGACTCGACTACAGATTACTCAACTAACGAAAGTATTCTCGGAGCATCTAATAGACACCTATATAGTAGATATGGCGTTGCAAATCCCGTAACTATGCCATTGTCTGCATTAACATTTACTGGATTAAGATTAAAATTAGACTAATCTTAATGATATTAACACATAAATACTTGAGACAGGAGTTATAGAATGGCATTAAATTTTCCAGCAAGCCCACTACTAAATGATGAATATACTTCTAACGGAATAACGTGGCGATTTGACGGCGTAGCTTGGAACGTAGTATCAGGTGGCGGCGTCGGTGGTGGTGGTGGTGGTGGTGATTATTCTAACGTTGATGTTGATACACATTTAAATACAGCTACTGCAAGTATTAACGAAGTATTAAGCTGGTCCGGGAGCGACTATGCTTGGACAGCTAATGGCAGCGGCGGTGGTGGCGGCATTGCGCTTACAGATCTTAGTGTAACAGTTGAAGCAGCCGGAACTGCTAATTTAACATACAACAACACTACAGGTGTGTTTTCATATACCCCGCCTGATTTGTCAGCGCTCGGTGGCGGTGGCTCAAGTAATTTTAGTGACTTAGGCGATGTTACTTTTGCAAATCTAACCATTGACAAAATATACGAGCCTGCTATAGCAATGCTAAGACTGGATAATGTAGGAACAAGTGCTTATACCTTTAACAGTCATTATGCAGGTAATAATCCTACATTATTAGTTTTATCAGGAGCAACGATTGCATTTGATCTAGATGAAATACCAGGACATCCCTTCCAGATACAAGACTCGGCAGGTGATCCTTATAACGTTGGATTAGTACATGTATCCTCAGCGGGAATAGTAACAACTGGGCTAGCTGCACAAAATAGGTCTAGCGGAACGTTGTATTGGAGAGTTCCGGAAACTATATTTGGTACTTATAGATACCAGTGTAACTCGCATGCTGCTATGTTTGGACCTATTACAATTAAGCGATTAAGTTCTATTTAGAATCTTTAACTAATCCGTCTAGCGTCATTCTTATATTAATAACTTTTTCTACATTTTCACGTACTTTAGTTGGGTCAATATTTTTATTAGTTACCGGATTGTGTACTGCGTCTATTAAATTGCATTGATGTATTAGCTCATTTAATAATGCATACCCGTGCTGTTGCACTTCTGTATTTTTAATTTTTTCTATAACTGATGTATATTTTTTAAATTCAGTTTGAAATTTTAATTCTTGACTTAATTTAAACATTAATTTAACCTAAAATAATCGTTAATATCGTTTGAATTACTTACTTCTGCCATTGCACTATTAGCAGACAGCCCTTCTAACATAACTGGCATTAATGCAGGAACATGAAAGAATCCTCCCTCTTGTAGTTCTTGGGCATACACCTCCCCGTCAGCTGTATCTACCCATTGCACTTTAAATTTACCAGCATTAACAAACCAGCTTTTTGATTTATTTTTATGAAAATGTAATGACATTTTACTATTTATTTTTTCAAAAATTAAAATTTTCCCACAATGCTGATCGTTGTCGGCCCAAATAATTTCATATCCGTAGTCAGTTTCATTAACATTATTATTCATTTAATATTCTCTAATCTAATAAGTCTATAACTTTAAACACAGTTTCAAGTTTTTGTAAATTAACTTTTTTTTGTAATGTGTTACTTAGCCCATGATGTAGAGGCTTTGGCCATTTGCCAAAACTACACCAGGCATAACCGTTATGTTCATCATTTAATGTTGGTATAAATTCTTGTCCCACAACACATAAGTATGTATGGAAATGAAAGCGACTGTCATTGCTAATAAATGTTTCTAAGGGCATGGTTTTCTTAATTGAGATTTCGCCAATCTCTTCAAAGATTTCACGTTTTAGACCTTCCCAAGGCGTTTCGGTACCTTCGTTAGTGCCACCTACTAATCCCCACAAATTACCAGCACGACCTTTTACTCTGTGTAAGAATAAAAAGCGTTTAGTACTTTGGGCATAGACAATAGCACCACTACAAATAATATTTGTTTCCTTCATACTAATAATTATCTTAGTATGCTAATCTCCAGGTGCCTCTTGGATACTCACCATCGTATGCTAGTACCCATTCATTGTTTTCATATTTGTATTGTTTACCTGTATTAAGATTAGATGTGTAAACAATAGTACTATCATCAGTGCTAGCATCAAATACTATACTCCAATTAGTACCGTCCCATTCAATGATGTCATTAACACTTGCTACAAAATCAGTGCCATCAGTATTTTTCCAAGCATCAGGACCGTCATATGACGAATCTTGCACACTTGCGCCATCATTTATACTGTCTAGTATTAGTATGCGCGGATTGCTTGATTTTAAATCAGTAGGGTTAGTTTTATAAGGATTAATAATATAATCAATTTTATTTCTATCACCATTAGGACCGTGCATGATTGTATCTGCAGGCATTGTGTCAGTGTCCCAAACAATTGCTAATTCGTAAGGATCAATTGAATTAACTACAACAGTGCCTACAATATCATTTGTTAAATCTTCCCTAGATAATCTTAATTCAGTAACACCTGAACTAAATTCAAACGGCATTGATTTTAAATAACCTGTCCATGTTTCTGAACCAACTACACCTTTATGTACTAGTTTAGCAGTTGTGCCCATTACTAATAGGCCATAATTATCGTGTGAAGTAACTATCGGAGTATCAACACTAGTGATACTTGTATCTTTGTTTGTATTTTGTTCTTCGATTCCGGTAATATTACCAAAATTATCAACAGATTCTATCTTAGTTGTAATGTCGGCTTGTGGAGTATCTGATGAATACCTGCCTGCTCTTGATAAGTCTAAATCAATTGTGCCTTGACTTTCATTGAATATACTTTGTATAACTTGGGTAATTACACCTAATCGTTTAACTTTAACAGGTGGACTAATATATATTGGAGTAGTAAACGAAATTGTAGCAATGTCAATATCACTTTCAGTTCCAGTAGGAATAGACCTACTACTAAAAGTAATACCTGTTTGATGCACTACACTTAAACTAGTCCAGTCAATATAATTATCAGTTGTTTGTATTTCTAAACTTGGGTTAAACAACATTAATATTTGTTCTAGAATTTGTAATTTTTGATCAGTGTTTGAACTCCAGATATCAACATTGACATTTAATGTGTACGGAGTAGGCATTAGTCTTTCAACTGTATAGTTTTTACCTTCGGTGTTTAAATATTCGTTACCGTCAGCATCGTATGCACGTTCTCTAATATTAACTTTGTTAATATAACTACTATCGCTTAGTCGTGCCGCGTCAAGTTCAAGACCAGTTATGTATACTGCCATCCTAGGTGCACTTGGAATTTTATTTTCACTATTTTCTCTAATAATATTTGCAACTTGACGAGTCAAATCGCCATACATTACTGGAATCTGTGTAAGAGCTCCTTTGCCGTCTTTGTAACTAAAGTTACTCATTAGACGTACCATTTGTGTTATGTATCTGCGTATTTGGCCATCATAAAAATGTTGCATTATTCGTTACCTACTTTTTCCCATCTAAGGGTCGAGAATCGCATACCTATTAATTTCCAACCTAACGGAACCATTATTTCGTTAACTTCTTTTATAACATTTGGTGTATTTTTTCCTAGGTCATAGAAAAATTCATTTATTATATCATTAGGCATACTACTATTATGTGTTTCTCGGTACATCTTTATTACTTGATTTAAATGAACTGATGATTTAATTTGCTTTAGTGCATTAATTAATTTAGTTTCGCCGGTTCCGAGTCCGCGCATTGCATCAAACAAATCAGATACAATTTCCGAAGTACCTTCAATGCCTTCTTCACCGCCTTCACCTTCTTCACCTTCGCTACCTCCGCCAAACTCACTAGGGTCATACGTCGGAATATTGATGTTATTATACGGAGTATCTAATATATTGCCGTCAGCATCTACAAGCTTGCCCTGATCGTTCATTCGCGTTACTTCTTTGCCAGTTTCGTCGTGTTTATTATCTCGATCCTTATCAACTCTATCGGCCCAGGCGTTGTGCCGTTCAGCTTGATCAGCTGTTGTTGCAACAAAAGATCCAGTTTGTACAGGAAATTCTTGTTTGTCGTCATCGCTGGAAGTTGCGTCACCGTCTTGAGGCTCAATTTCGCCAATATCTGATGTGTCACTATTGTCGTCACTAAAATCTGGTACAGCATCGACATCGTCAGGATCGGCAATTTCGTCTCTCTTTAATACATCAAACGGGTATTTAGAACCTGGCTCACCTTCAATGTAAAACCTTGAAACAATTAATTCATTATACGATAGTTTGAGTCTAGCTATTAATTTTTCTCTAAAATCAGTACTTGTAAGAACATCTACCGGAATAGGACCAATACGTATTTGTGAATCATCTGTAAACCGTACTAGGACAATATATGCATCTTTTGTAGGTAACTCTTTATTTTCTTCACGTACTATTATTTTTTTTATATCTTTATATCTCATTATTCCTCCACATTCCATGGTATTAATGGAATATCTACCCCAGGCCCTGACGGTGCTGGCACAACTGGCTCAATTGAAGGAGCAGGTGCTGGCTCTTCGGCTGCTTTTTCTCGAGCATCTTCTGCTTCATCGGCTATACGTTGTTTTTCATCTTCTAGTTTTTTAGCTGCTTTTCTATCAGCTTCTGCTTTGTCAGCAAGACGTTTATCTTCTGCAGCGTCGGCAATCTGCTGTGCTTCTATTCTGGCAGCCTCAGCTTGTGCTGCATCTATTCGTTTTTGTCTAGCCTCGTCAGCTAATCGTTGTTCCTCGTCAGCTAATCGTTGTTCCTCAGCAGCAGCCTCTACAGCATTTTTAGCCTCTTGATCTGCTCTATCTTGTTCAGCTCTTGCTTCGGCTTCTTCTTTTGCTTTTTCTGCTTCGTCTGCTAATCTGTCTGATTCTACAGCCTCAGCTTCTGCTTTTATAACTGCATCTAAGTCTGTTATAATATTGTCAGGAACTAATTCTTGTAATTTAGGATCACCATCAATAAGGTCTTTGGCACCTTGCCAATCTTCTGCATTTAACAACCGCTCTAATTCGTCAGCACTTGCCTTTAAAGCAGTTGCGTTATCTGCATTACCGTCGGTTGTTCCGCTATTATCTGCATCACCGTCCCCGGCAGCAGTAGAGTCTGAATTAGAATCCTGATCACTTCTTCCGTTGCCGTCATCGTTGTTACCTAGATCGTCGCCGTCCTTGCCTGATGCAACTCCGTCTCCAGTACCACCAGCAGCAATACCCGGTCCTTCTATTCCGGCACCTGGACCGTCACCTGTAGTCGCTGTTCCGGCACTACCGGCACCGGCAAAACAATTCTCTAAATATTCGCGATCTTCAGGAAAATCTAATAGATATTTTTCCATTGCAGTTCGTGCAAGTTTTAATCCGTTCGGACGTTGTTCACGTGCAGCACGTTTTAGTGACCTACATAATATCAAAGGTTTGGCGGTTTCTACTAATTTTATATCTTTATATTGCATTAATTATCTGCCTTTGGTTTAAGTGCTTGGGACAAACTTTGACGTTCTGTTGTTGTAACACCACCAATTGTATTAGTATTGCTATTGTTAACAAATGTACCTTTTTGTGTTGCACGGGTATTTGTATTTGTTAATGTCATTCTTACATTATCTTTTTGCTTTACCCATCGTGCGCCGTCATATCTAAATAATCTATTTGGTGAAAAATCTGTACGTAAAAAGAAATCACCTGTTTCTGGACCTGGCGCAAATGCAATACCAAATCCAAATACTTCGCCATTAGTTGGAATTCCGTCTCCTAATAAATAACCGTTATAACCTTCGCGGTCTGGAGTTTGCATAGTGTCTGGCACATCGTCGCTGTTGGTATCTACTAATTCGGTATTTCCGTTTGCATCTAGTTGTAAACTAAAATAATGACTTGTGTTATAACCGCTTTTAGGAGCATCTGATTCTGCTTGTGCAACTACGGCATTGTTAATTTGCATTTCTTTATCGTATGTTGAAAGCAAGTCACGAAGTGTATTCCCACCTGGCGCATCTTCTTCTGCAGGCAAGTCGAGTATTTCTTTAAATTCTTGACCGTCATATATTTGTTTAAGTTTTAAACGATATAAATGCGGATACCAAGTTTGACTAAATCCTTCTGCTGCACGATTAACATCTTCTACTACGTAAAAACGTTTAAGTGCAACACTATAATCATTTAGTGCGTACTCATCCTTTAAATGAGGCAATTCAACTACATCGCCCGCTATAATTTTTCGTCCGATTGTTTTAACACTACTATTAATATGTATTGTTAGCATCAGTGTGTCATTACTTAGGAACAATCCAAACTGACTTAAATTAAAGTCGAGATCTTGAACATTATATATTCCACGCATTGTGTATACATCCGGATCATACTTGCGATCTCTGTTTTCAAGGAATAACAAATCTTGTATGTTTGTTTCCTTAACAGCATCGTATTGAGGTTGATCAGCTGTTGCGTCTGCGTCACTAGGATTCTCTGCTCCTAGGAACTTGTGTATGTTAATGTCTGTGCCGCCAACTGTAAACATCTCATAGACTTGTTTGTCTATAAAGTGATAATCGTTACCTTTTTGCGGTTTGTATAAACTTAATCTTGGCATATACATATTTAGCGTCTTTGGACAGTAACGATAAATACTAATGGAGACACTTTATAATGACAACTACAAAACAAGAAGTATATGATTATGTAAACACGCTGCTAGGCGGGGGTATGGTTGACGTTGAACTCGATCCTATTCATTACGAAACTGCATTAAAAAAAGCACTGTCTAGATTTAGACAGCGGAGTGATAACTCAGTTGAAGAAAGTTATCTGTTTTTAAAGACAGTTCCAGATCAAAATGAATATATTTTAGGAAATGAAGTTATAGAAGTTCGCCAGATTTTTCGTAGAAGTATTGGATCACGCCCAAGTACATCAGCATCAGGCGGCCCGATATTTACTCAATCGTTTACTGCTGCTGCATCACAAGCAATGTTTAATATAAACTATAATATTAGCGCAGTCAATACAATTGTAGTGAATGTAAATAACGTTGCAACAACTGCATATACTACGGACAACGGCACACGTAGTATTATATTTTCTACTCCCTTAAATTTAAACGACATAGTTAATGTTAGTCTTTATACTAGTAGCGCGAATGGCGGCGGCAGTTTATTTGATCCGTTTAGTTTAGCATACACAAACGCATACTTACTATCAAGTAGTAACATGGGAGGACTAGCAACATATGATATGTTTAGTCAATATCAAGAACTTGTTGGCAGAATGTTTGGTGGATTTATTGAGTTTACTTGGAATGCTAGTACAAAAAAACTTACATTGTTACAACGACCAAGGTCAGAAGAGACAATTATGTTAATGGCGTATAATTATCGTCCAGATGAGCAATTGTTAAGTGATTATATGTCAGAACAATGGATTAAAGATTATACTCTTGCAACTTGCAAATATATGCTAGGCGAAGCAAGAGAAAAATTTGCTACTATTGCAGGACCACAAGGCGGCACAAGTTTGAATGGGTCTAGTTTAAAATCTGAAGCACAACAAGAAATAGAAAAACTTGAAAATGAAGTAGCAATGGCTATGGCCGGCGGCACAGGTTATAGTTTTTCAATTGGCTAACTTATTGAAATCATTGAAGAAAATAATCTAATGATTTCAATGACTTAAAACCACCAACGTTAGCGCCAACATCTTGTTATATTGTAAATACAGTATGTAACAAGGAGAAGCTAATGTGTTCACCATATGTGCGTAAAGAAGCCAATAGACTTAATTGGATAATCAAAGGAAAACTTATTGATATAAGTTGGTCCGATGAAGATGTCGAAAAAACCTACAATTCATATTTTAAAAGACTTTGGGGTAATAACGAAATGTATATCCACGAACAAGGCTTTGATCAAGCGTATGCAGAACGTGAAGAACAAGTTTATCAAAATGATATAAACCGTGTTGCTGTACTAGGCGGTCACTACGATTAACGGTTGACACTACCTAGCTTTTAATGTATAATATATTTAAATGTTAGGAGATTCATATGAGTAAACCCAAGTTACTAGTAATAGGGCATGGCCGCCATGGCAAAGATACTGTGTGCGAAATGCTTCGTGACTGCTATGGATATACTTTTGAAAGCAGCAGCAAGTTTTGCAGTAAACAATTTATATACAATGATCTAAAGGACAAGTATGGATATGCTAATGAGGAAGAGTGTTACGCTGATAGGCATAATCACAGAGCAGAATGGTATAATGCTATCTGCGATTATAATGTACCTGATGCAGCGACTTTAGGTAGAGAGATGTTTGAAGCCTATGATATTTATTGTGGGCTGCGCAACAAGCGTGAATTCTTTGCAATGCAAAATACTGGTGTATTTGATTACTGTATTTGGGTTGATCGCAGTATGCACTTAGAGGTCGAATCTAAAGACTCGATGAGTTTAGAACAATGGATGGCTAACTTTACAATTGACAACAACGGTACACTGGAAGACTTAAAGTTTAATTTAGATCAATTAATGAGTTACTTAGAAGTCAGGAACTAAGTCTCCCTGTTTCCACCGCACTCCTTCTTTTTGTAGAGTACGTTGACAGTTTGCACAGATAGTTTTTAAGTTCATAGGACTGCAATTATTTAGATCTCCATCTATGTGAAACACATTGAATTGCTCAATGTGTTTACTTTTAAAATTGCACTTCTCACAAAAGTCTTTCTTGACATAGCCACGTTGTTTCCATTTAGGTACTCCGTGGCTAACCCCATTACGTAAACAGCGTTCGCATAGTTTACGATAATAAACTTTGCCCTCTTTTTTATAGTTTATAGCCGCAGGACGCTGGCCGCACTTGCATAATGGTCTCATATTGTATTTACCTCACCTTTTCGGCCCCTTTTATGGCACTATAACTACCATAAATTCATTGTAGTATGCTAAATACTAGCAATAACAATCCAATAGGAGAAAACGATATGGCATTGACATCACCAGGAGTACAGGTTAGCGTAATCGACGAGAGTTTTTACACTCCAGCTGAACCAGGTACAGTACCAATGGTATTTGTTGCATCTGCAAGTAATAAGACTAACGCAGCTGGAACAGGAACCGCACAAGGAACAATAAAAGCTAATGCAGGTAAGCCTTACTTACTTACTTCGCAGCGAGATTTAGCAGATACATTTGGCGATCCGCTATTCCAGATTGATAGCAACAACAATCCAATTCATGCCGGAGAGCTTAATGAATATGGGTTACAAGCAGCATATAGTTTACTAGGTGTTAGTAACAGAGCATGGGTTGTACGTGCAGATATCGACTTAGGTGAATTAACGCCAACAGCAACAGCTCCAAGCGCAAATCCGCTAGCTGGAACATATTGGTTCGACACAGAAAATTCAAATTACGGTATTCAACAGTGGAATGGTGCCGCTGTTACTGTTGCCGGTGGCCAAACATTTGTTAATAAAACTCCAGCTGTTATTACTACTGTTGATGGCGTAGTAGATTATGATAGTGCTGACTATACTCCACTAGCAAGTACAGGAGCAATTGGCGATTATATAATTGTTGCAGTTACTACGGTTAACCACACTTGGTACAAAAATTATTTAGGTGCTTGGGTAGAAGTTGGAAGCTCGGCTTGGAAAGCAAGTTGGCCAACAGTTAAGAGTACAGTAGCTAACCCTACACTAGCGTCTCCAGCAGCAGATATTGATATTAACGGAACGTCTATTTCGGTTGGGGCAAACACAATCACAGATGTAGCATCGGCAATAACTAGTGCGTTAGGTAGCGCAGGCATTACAGCATCGGCCATAGATGGATATCTTGAAATTTATTGCGACGGAACAAGTACAGTTGTTGTTGATCCTAATGGTAATCCTGATAAACTAACAGCATTAGGATTATTAGAAGGAACTTATAATCCTCCAGCTGTTCAAGTTTCTCCACATACTAGTGTTCCAGAATTTAAAATTACTGACACGTATGCAGGTCAACCAACAGGCGGCAAAATAAGTAACAAACCAACTGGTAGTGTTTGGATGAAAACAACCGCTCCAAACGGTGGTGCAAATTTAAAAGTAAAATTGTGGAATGCAGAAACGCTATTATGGGACGAAAAAGCAGCACCGTTATACAGTAACAATGCCGCAGCAATTCATGGTTTAGATATTACAGCAGGCGGCACAAACATAGCTGTTGGTGAACTATATACTAAAACAAATGTTGCAGCAGACGCATCACCATTAGGTACATTTACACTTCTTCGTAGACAAGTAAGTGGCGCAACGTCTATTAAAAGTGCAGCAATAACAACAATAGCGCCTGGCGATTCGTCAGCTGCAACCTGGGCATTTGCTATGTCAGCAAGTGTTAAAGGTAGTGCAACAATGAGTACTCCGGTAACTGTAACAGTTCCTGCAACAACAGGTAGTGCAAGTGGCGATGCAGAATTAATTGCAAGTGCAATTACATCAGCAGGTGTTACAAATGTAAGTGCTACAGTTGATGCACAAAACAAAGTTGTAATTACTCATGCAACAGGCGGCGAAATTAAATTTACTGATACTGGCGGATTATTAACAGGTATTGGATTCACTCCTTTTTCTGCAACGGCTCCAGCAAGTACTCCTAACTTAGCATTCGAAGACGGTACTACTAGTGCTACAACTCCAAAACAATATGTAGCAACTAACTGGCGTGTACTAACAAACACACCTAGTGATAATGCACCGAGCTCATTAGCAACACAAGGTCAATTGTGGTACAATTCAATAATCGACGAAGTTGATATTATGTATCATAATGGTACAACATGGGTTGGCTACAATGACGCAACAGCATATTCATCAGCTGATCCTCAAGGTCCACTAGTTACAGCATCTATGCCAATTGTACAATCAGACGGCAGCGCATTAGTAACAGGTGACATATGGATATCGACAGCAGACTTAGAAAACTATCCTACAATATATCGTTATAATATTGACGTTGCGGGAACTGTTGCTCAGAAATGGGGAGCACCACTTGACACAGGTGATCAAACTACTGAAGAAGGTATATTGTTTGCTGATGCACGTTGGAGTACAACAGGCGGAACAACAACTACTATAACAGATGCTACTATTGCAGAACTACGTGTTAGTAACTTCTTAGATGCAGACGCACCAGATCCTGCACTATATCCAAAAGGCATGTTGCTATGGAATTTACGCAGAAGTGGATTTAATGTTAAGCGTTTTGAGCGCAACTATGTAGACACATCAGCAGATAACTTGCGTATGGGCGTTGCAGGCGTTGCACCGCAATCAGGATACTACCCACATCGTTGGGTTACTGAATCAGGCAACCAAGCAGACGGAGCGGGTAGCTTTGGACGCAAAGCACAGCGTAAAGTTGTTGTTCAAGCGTTACAAGCAGTTGTTAATAATAACGACGAAATCCGTGATGATGAATCACGCTTGTTTAACTTAATGGCAACACCTGGTTATCCAGAACTAATTGGCGAAATGATTAGCTTGAACTTTGATAGAGGCTTAACAGCATTTATCTTAGGCGACTCACCGATGCGTTTAGCACCAGATGCAACTTCATTAAATGAGTGGGCAACTAATGTTAACGCGGCAGTAGAAGATAACGATGACGGACTTGTAAGCCGTGATGAATACTTAGGTGTATTTTATCCAGCAGGCTTTAGCAGTGACAACTTTGGCAACAACGTTGTAGTACCAGCTTCGCACATGATGTTGCGTACAGTTGCACTAAGTGACCAAGTTAGCTATCCATGGTTTGCACCAGCAGGCACAAGACGTGGGGGAGTTACTAACGCAAGTTCAACTGGTTATATTAATAACGAAGGCGAATTTGTAGCAGTATCACTTAACGAAGGTCAACGTGATACATTATACGCACAAAACATAAACCCAATTACGTTTATTAGCGGTGCTGGACTTGTTAACTTTGGACAAAAAACTCGTGCAAGAGGCGCAAGTGCATTAGATCGTATTAACGTAGCACGTTTAACTATCTACTTACGTAGTCAACTAAACACACTTGCTAAACCTTACATCTTTGAACCTAATGATACAATTACACGTAACGAGATTAAACAAGCAGCAGAAAGTTTGCTACTTGAATTAGTTGGTCAAAGAGGTCTTTATGATTACCTAGTTGTATGTGACGAAACAAATAATACACCAAGCAGAATTGATAGAAATGAACTATACTTAGATATAGCAATTGAACCAGTCAAAGCAGTTGAGTTTATTTACATTCCACTACGTTTGAAAAACACCGGTGAAATTGCCGGACTTTAAACGATAAATACTATTAGAACAGGAGCAGACTAAATGGCTATTTCAACATTATCAAAAATATCAGTTCCCCTTGCTAGCGGAGACTCCGCTAGCAGTCAGGGACTATTGATGCCAAAACTCCAGTATCGCTTTAGAGTGTCACTGGAAAATTTTGGTGTATCAACACCGACTACAGAACTTACAAAACAAGTTATTGACGTAACTCGTCCAAATGTAAGTTTTGAACAAATGACTATTGACGTATACAACTCAAGAGTTTACCTAGCCGGTAAACATACTTGGGAACCAATCACGCTTAATTTGCGTGAAGATGTAAACAACAATGTGCAAAAACTTGTAGGCGAGCAGTTACAGAAACAGTTCGACTTTTATGAACAATCAAGTGCAGCATCAGGACAAGATTATAAATTCGTTACACGTATTGAAATCTTAGACGGCGGTAACGGTGCTAATACACCAACAGTATTAGAGACATTTGAATTATACGGATGCTATTGTGAAAGTGCAAACTATAACAGTTTAGCATATTCTAATTCAACAGATCCGGTAAGTGTTACACTTAACATACGTTATGACAATGCATTACAATCACCAAATGGAACCGGAATTGGTACAGCAGTTGGACGTACAACTAACACTGCTGTTACAGGTGGCGGTACCTAATACTATTATCATTTAGTCTAATATTAATGAAAAGGGGCCGATGGCCTCTTTTTATATTTAATATGTGTACTTAATTGTAAAGGATAAATATTTGTATGGCAAGTAAGTTCAATGGTCTTTTAGATTCAATCGAAAACGGTATACTAAGTCCAAAAGGCAACATGGCTGATTGGCAACATGCCGCACGGCTTTATACTGATAGAGATATGGCATTAGCGCCAAAAACTAAATTTCTTTATCATGTACAGTTTGAAATATCTTCAGAAGGTCAGGGCATTCTTCCAAAACTATTTACAGGTTCAACAATAAACGAACTAGGCATGTTAGTAAAACGTGCAGACTTACCTAAATTTACAGCTAATGTAGAAACAAAGAAAAAGTATAATAGAGTAAAAAATATACAAACATCAATTAGTTATGAACCAGTTACTATAGAATTACACGACGATAACGAAGGCATTACCACTGCACTACTACAAGCATATTATAGATACTATTTTGCAGACGGTAATCAACAAAAAGATTCTGGTAGAGCATATGCTGTGTCTCCTCATAGTACATACGAAGGTGCATCACGTAACAATTATAAGTTTGGTATGGATGTAAACAATCCAGGAGTTCCATTTTTTAAGAGTATTAAAATTAGCACACTTTCGAGAGGTGAATATACTACATATACATTAGTAAACCCAATACTAACTGGTTGGAGCCATGACAACGTTGACAACAGTGACGGCGCTGGTACTTTACAGAATAGTGTACAAGTAGCATACGAAGCTGTATTTTATAATCAAAGTAGTATTACTACTGGTGCCAACGGCGAGCCAGTAGGGTTTGGCCAAGATCATTACGATACGACACCTAGTCCTATATCATTAGAAGGTGGAGGAAAATTAGGATTAGGCGACACTATCGGCGGCGCATTAGACCTATATGAATTTATTGCTAGTGGAGAAGCATATAATAACCCATTGCTTACTATACTACAAGGGGCTCAGTTAATTGGTAATGTTAGAGGGCTATCTAAAGAAGGATTGCGTCAAGAAGGATTTAATATTCTTACAGGAGCAATAGGTCAAGCAACTGGAATTAATGTTAGTGGTGTAGCACAAACTTTCTTCCCAAAAAATGGCGGCAACGGTGGCGGCAGAGATTTGCTATTAGCAGCAGCAGGCGTAGGTATAGTATCAGCAGTAACATCTTCAGCATCATTTCTTAAAAATAATCCAGCAGCATTGGATAGTGCAAGACAACGACAATCAATTAAAAACTTCCAGGCAAACGGAGGCGGCTCTATCGCTGCAGGCAAAGCAGCATATGAAGCATCGCGGTCTAATCCAAATGCAATGGCAGCATTAGAAAGACAATTAGGTATATAATGAATAATAGCAGCTTACCAACCCAACCACAAACAAACGATACTCGTGTTACAGAATTTTTTGACAAGTATTTTACTGAAAAATTATCATTTGCGTCTAACGAAGTAGATGCTGTTATTGGATTTTTTGAAAAAAGAGGTTTTGAAAAATCGGCTGCTATTAGTACTGGTGCAATTTTGTTACAACAAGCAAAGTTAGATGGCGTTAAAGTATTTAAATTATTAGACACTCTTAAAGGTCTCGATGAAGCAAAATTAAGTGTTGTAGTAGCAGAAGTATTAAATTATAATAGGTTAAGTACAAGTGTGCTAGGGTTTAAAAATACTACATCTACAAGTACTTTGGAAAAACGAAATATAGAAGTATAATATGTCGAGATTTGCGCAAGGTAAATTCAACTGCAAAAATCCAACAAAATATATTGGCGGCAAAATTCCAACATATCGATCGGGTTGGGAATTTGCATTTATGAAATTTTGTGACGAAAATGTTAGTATTACACAATGGGCAAGCGAAGCAATACGTATTCCGTATCGCAATCCATTGACCGGCAAGCACACAATCTATGTACCAGACTTCTTTATTGCATATGCAGATAAAACTGGCAAACAGTTTGTTGAACTTATTGAAGTAAAACCTTCAAATCAAACTAGTTTAAAGGAAGCAGGACGTAGTAGACACAATCAATTACATGCTGTAGTTAATGCTGCTAAATGGGAAGCTGCTAACGCATATTGTAAACAAAATGGAATTAAATTCCGTATTGTAACTGAACACGATATTTTTCACAACGGCCGCCGATAACTCGCTAAATAAGTGTGTATATTAAGGAACAATATCTACATGACTAGAAAGCTAGAAGACCTACTTAATTTGCCTGATTCTAAAGAAATAGTCAATGATGCAAAAGTAGAAGACCCTAAAACAAAAGCAAAAGCTGTTGCGTTAGAGCAACATAGTACTATGCGTGATATTGCAGAATTTGATAAGATTGCAAGTGCATTACCTAGAGTAAAAGGGTTAGGTGATTTAGCAGATACCGAACTAAATGACATTGCTGACAAAGCGTTAGCGTCATATGATGATTTAATGGATTTAGGTATGAATGTAGAATCACGTTATGCAAGTAGAGTGTTTGAAGTCGCCGGCGGCATGCTCAAAACGGGACTAGATGCTAAAGTTGCAAAGATTAATAATAAATTAAAAATGGTCGAATTACAACTTAAAAAACAAGCAATAGATCAAAAATCAAATTCAAATCAGGACGGTGATATAGTAAACGGCGACGGATATGTAGTAACAGATCGCAATAGTTTACTAGAAAAACTGAAGAACCTGGATAAATAGTATATAATAGGAACATAGCCATGAAATCATTTAATAAATTTTTAACCGAGTCTAATAAGACTTATCAATTTAAAATAGGTATTGCAGGACCTTTACCTGAAGGCTTTCGAGATGACATGGAAACATGTTTAAAAAAGTTTAAGGTATTAAACATGTCACCTGGCAAAAAAACACCAATTCAGGAACGTCCATTAGATTTCCCACAATTACAGAATATGGAAGTTACATATTTTGAAACAGAATTAGAATATCCAACTACTAGTCAAGTGTTACAAGAATATGTAGCTACATGTTGCAAATGTAACCAAGGACATATTATTGTACGTAATACTAACGATCCTAGAGAAGAATACCAAGAAATAAAAGATACTGCTCCGTATGAAGCAAAACTAACTACTGAAGAAATGGAAGACGCAGATCCAGGAGCACAAGATCATGTAGGCGATAACAGAGTTATGGAATTATTAAAAGAGCTAGAAGCTGTTCGTAAAGAACGTACTATTGATCCTATAGATAGTGTTGTTTCAGGAGAGAGTTAATGATCGATATTAAGAAATTTATTGATATATCTAAGTTATATACTGAGTTTGTAATAAACGAAGCTGGTATAGACTGGAATGAGAAAGACGGTCCTAGTAAAAACAATCCACTTACTATACTTGATCCACAGCCAAGAGGCTATGGCATGGATCAGGGCAAAGTAATAATAAAACGTGGTGATACATATTATCAAGTAGATGTTAGTAAAGAACGTGACAGACTAATGTCTGATCAAAAAGCATACTTAGGGTCTTCTTTGCCAGGATACGAATACGATCCTGAGAATCCACAAGCACCACAAAATAAAAATGCAGATGCTGTATATTTTCCAGTAGCTGATGTTAAAACTGCACCTAGTGTAGATAATAGTAACGAACCACCACCAAATGACCCAGCTAACGGAGATATTCCGCCAGTGGCAGGACCAGAAACAATCGAAGTAACAACACAAGATCAAGCAAATAGTATTTTTCAAAATCCAGATTCAACTGATGCCGAAAGAGCAGCAGCAAGAGAATTTTATGGTGCAACAACAACACCAAAACAATATAACGATATTGGTGCAGCAATGATTGACAGAGATAACGTAGAACCAGGTGATGAAGTTGTAATCGATAGCGAAGAAGCAATTGTTGTCACCAACGATAACGACGAAAAATATTATGTTGATCCAAATGGTAAACCTATTGGTGAATTGCCGCAGCCGGATGCTCAAACAACAGTAGACAGCCCTAGTGGTGATACATCCGGCGGTGATTCGGGTGTTAATAATAATGCAACAACTGATCCAGAAGTAAATCAAACACCACCAGGTGCATTAGCACAGCCTGATGCAGACGATACACCAAGTATAGACACTGATGACGGTGGCGTCAAAGTAAGGGGACTTGCACCAGCAGCACAAGAACCAGCAGCACAAGAACCAGCAGCACAAGAACCAGCAGCACAAGAACCAGCACAACCAGCAGCACCTAGCAACGGTTCATTGCTAGGACGTAAATTAGATACTACAACACCAAACTTAATGAAAGCATATAATGATGGCGGCAAACAAGCAATGCCTACAATTAGAAATATGCAAACTGCATTATCACGCTTAGGTTTTGATCCAAACGGGCTAGATGGCAAATACGGACCTGGCACATTTAAGGCTGTACAAGAGTTTCAAAAAGCAAACGGCCTATCAGTAGACGGACAAGCAGGGCCAAGCACAATGGCAGCAATTAAAAAAGCATTAGACGATAACTTTGAAAATAATAAAGTTACACCGGCAGCTAGCGCACAAGCTGCTGCTCCTAGAAGTAATGCAAGTGATGATCCGGCAGAAACAGGAAGCACTGGCGCACAACCTAGAGCAAATTCAGCAGTGAATACAAGAGCTGATGCTCCTACAGTACAAACAGCAAGTAAGGATAATAACATGAATAAAAACAAAATAAATGAAGCATCGATGAACATTTCAATGAACGGCAATGATGCATCTGAAGTTGCTGATTTAGTTAAACTTTTACAAAACGCAGGAATGCCACAAGCAGGTCCTGTATCAGACATTCCGATGCCAATGCCAAAAGCATTACCTACTCCACATGATCATGACAGTCATGATAATATGAAATCAATGATGACATTGATGAACGAGCCAGAAGATGCACCATGCGGCGAAGATTGCGGATGCGACTCGTGTGCAACTGAAGATACTTCAGAGTATGATGCAGCTGTTTCAGAATGGGACAATTCACCAGAAGAAGAATACAGCAACATAAGTGCTGTTCTTCCAGATGGTGATGATTTACATAAATCAAAGAAACCATATCCTGCTGTAGACGGTGGTGATAATGCAATGGCACTTGAATCAATCAAAGAACAGCTATGGGCAGCATTAAACGAAAAAACTACAGTTGAAGGTAGAGGGCGCGGAAAGAAAACATTAAAAGCGTCACGCGGCAACGAAGACATTAAGACAACTGAGGGCTCTAGAGGTAAAAAGAGTCGTGGTAAGAAGTCAAGAGGTTAATTGGGAAGAATATTTCCAACACATTAAACCAGTTTGTCCTTGGAGCGGTGCAGCTCATAAAAAAGGTGAAATAAAAATTATACAATGGTCTGGAGAGATTGAACCACTAGGTAACAACCAGGCCATTGTTTATATTTGTCCTAAACTTAATCGTAGACGATTAAAAAAGCTACATAAAAAAATTGATAACGGCGAATATGAATGGCTATGGAGTGAACCAACTAACGGACCTAACGCATCACCAATACCGGTGTTAATACAACAAGACAAACGTAAATTATTTGATCTTAGATTTGACACAGGTTACTATGACGATATTAAAAGCTCGTTAAGAAGCTAACTCAATAGCACCTTCGGGTGCTATTTTTTTGAGTAAATACAATTATGTTAACAACTTTTCCTAATAATCCCGGATATTTACTACAGTCTCTTACTAAGGATGAACTAGAACCTATTTGGGCAGAAATTAATTGTTATCCTGAATCAGGAAGTGATCCTGTTCTTCATCAATCAGAAAAAAATTTTTACCTAAGTAATAGCCGTAATTATATCGAGCATCTGTTAGCACCCTACGTAACAGAGTATATTAATGGATTTAAATTTAATCTTCATCTTGATAGGAATGATGTTAGTAACCAATTACAGCTAAATGATACTTGGGTTACCTTCCAAAAGAAATACGATTTTAATCCAGCACATTGTCATAGGGGGCAACTTAGCTTTGTTATATGGCTTAAAATACCTTATACATTTGAGCAAGAAAAAAACGTTGCAGTAAGATCACAGTTAGATCAAGGTTCTAAGCACCTTAATGGAGATTTCCATTTTCAATGGATAGATACTACTGGTGCAATACGTAGTCATAGTATGGAAGCTGATAATAAATTAGAAGGGCATTTGTGTATCTTTGCATCTAGTTTATATCATCAAGTATTTCCGTATTATTCTACAGATGATACTCGTATATCAATCTCTGGTAATTGGGGATTCAAAACAAATTAATAACTAACGACCAATAGCGTATTGGTCTGTTAAATTTTTAAGTAAATACAGTATGGCAACAGCATTAGATGGCGTCTTAATTAAAAAGGCGAATAGAAAAGAAACATTTTCACAAACACACATTGAAGACTTAATGAAGTGTATGGATCCAGTAGACGGATACATGTATTTTGCTAGAAGTTTTGCATACATACAACATCCTGTTAAAGGTAAGCTGTTGTTTGAACCTTTTGAATACCAAGAACGTTTACTTGCAAGTTATCATAACTTCCGCTTTAACATCAATATGTTACCAAGACAAACGGGTAAAACTACTTGTGCGGCAATTTATTTACTTTGGTATGCTATGTTTGTACCTGATCAAACAATTCTAATTGCCGCTCATAAGTATACAGGAGCACAAGAGATTATGCAACGTATACGTTATGGATACGAAATGTGTCCGGACCATATACGTGCAGGTGTTACTAACTATAATAAAGGTAGCATCGAATTTGAAAATGGATCACGTATTGTTAGTGCTACTACAACAGGCAATACAGGACGTGGTATGAGTATCTCGTTACTGTACTGTGATGAGTTTGCATTTGTGCAACCTAATGTTGCTGTTGATTTTTGGACTTCTATATCTCCTACACTAGCAACAGGTGGTCGAGCAATTCTTACAAGTACACCTAATAGTGACGAAGATACATTTGCTACAATTTGGAAACAAGCTGAAGACAAGTTTGATGAACACGGGAATGAGCAAGAACTAGGTGCTAATGGATTTCATAGTTTCCGTAGTTATTGGACAGAACATCCAGACAGAGACGACAAATGGAAACAAGAAGAACTTGGACGCATTGGCGAAGAAAGATTTAGACGTGAATACGATTGTGAATTCTTAGTATTTGATGAAACACTTATAAGTTCAATTAAACTTGCACTAATGGAAGGTTCTAAACCGTTAGTTAATATGGGCCAAACACGTTGGTATAAGAAACCAACAGCAGAATTTACATATGCTGTTGCCCTTGATCCTAGTATGGGTACTGGGGGCGATAATGCTGCTATACAAGTATTTGAACTACCTAGTTATGAACAAGTTGCCGAATGGCAACATAACACAACTGCTATTCCCGGGCAAATAAGAGTGCTAGCAGATATCTGTAATTATCTTGTTACAGAAACAGGGAACCAAAACGGAATTTATTGGAGTGTTGAAAACAATGGTATCGGCGAAGCAGCACTAATCGTTATAAACGACTTCGGTGAAGAGAATATTCCAGGTCTTTTTGTGAGCGAACCAATTAGAAAAGGACATGTCAGAAAATTCCGTAAAGGATTTAATACCACTCATGGTACTAAGATTACAGCATGTAGTAGACTCAAAACTATGCTCGAAAATGATAAAATGGTTATAAACAGCAAACCGTTTGTATCAGAACTTAAAAACTATGTTGCAACTGGTAGTAGCTATCAAGCAAAAGGCGGCCAGAGTGACGATTTAATAAGTGCTACATTACTTGCAATAAGAATGATGGCTGTGCTTAAAGACTGGGATCCTAGAATTTATAATACCTTCACACAAGCAGAAAATATAGAAGATTACGAAACGCCAATGCCGATCTTCATTAGCTCAAACTATTGATAAATATATTATAATGGAAAACTTAAATTTAATAGCAGAAGAACTTTTTAATAAGATACGTGGACGCTTTCCGAGTGTTACTTTAGGTAATAGCGAAGGTAAAGTTACTAATGTTCCTACAGATGCACGATTCTTTGATTTTGATTACAAAGATGGTCCTACAAGTTTAGGTAAAGTAAGTATAAGTCTATCTGAAAAAAGTATTGAAATCATGTATAGTGATAATTTTGTGTCAGAACAAGATGAAATCATAAAACAAAATTGGTATAATTTTTTAAAAGAAATAAGACAGTTTAGTAAAAAAAGATTAATGACATTTGATACAAGAAATATAAACAAGTCAAATCTTGACAAAAGAGATTATGAGTTTTTAGCAAAAAATCGCGGAGAAGAAACAATGAGTGAATCAAAAATGTACGGCACAGGTCGTGTAAGTTATCAAAAAGTTGATGGCGCTAGATTAGTAGTTAAGCATACTGAAAGCATTAACACTGAAATCGCAGGCGGACGTACACGCAGCATTGGTAAAATATATATTGAAAGTGCAGATGGCGAACGTTTTATGTATCCGTTTAAACACCTAAGTGGTGCAAGAGCAATGGCACGTCACGTAGCAGAAGGCGGCAAACCTTTTGATGAGTTCGGTACACATATTGTAGGCCTAAGTGAAGAGATGAATAAACTCCGCAAGTTTAAATCTTACATGGGACGCAATGCTGTAATGGCAGAAAGTTTAGCTGGATATAGTGATGCCGTTAATGATCGCATTAAGTCAGTTAAACGTACTATTGAATCATTACAAAAGCCAAAGTTTTATGCAGAAACATTCGAAGCATTTGCTCCGGCAGTAATGGAAGATGTTCCTGCAGACGTTAAAGAAAACTGGATTGATCAATTAACTATTAAACAGTTTAATGAAGAATTATCAGATGTGTTTCCATACATCTACAAATTAGTAAGTGAAGCTACTAAAGCAACAGAACTATCGGCTGAAGACTTATTAGGTGAAAATGATGACACAGATGCTGCGGTTGCAGCTGCACTAGGTATGGATACTCGTCCAAAAGCTCGTCCAGATGATTTAGGCGATACACGCCCGGCAGAATCATATGTTGTTAAACCAGGCGACACTATTTGGTCAATCGCTGACAGATTTGCTGACAGCAATTATATGGGCGACACTAAAGAAGGCGCAAAAGACATTCTAGAACTAAACGGCATTACTGATCCAAGATCATTGCAGCCGGGACAAAAACTAGAAATTGGTTACTTTATGGGAACAGGTCCAAGCGGCGGCTCTCGTGGTCTTCCACCAGGTGGCTTTAAGAGTTATGAATCACAACTAGAAGATAGTTTTGAAGACATGATGGGCCAATTTGCAGAAGGTGGCATTACGTTATCTAAACCGGGCGAAGAGCCAGCGGCAGATGCTCACACAATGGACAAACAAGTTGCAATGAATAAAGTTATGTCCCAGCAATCAGCAGGCAGCAAAGACTTAGGTGATGGTTTTGAATTAGTAGACATAGAAGTAGCAGGACAAAAAGTAAAAGGTGTTCGCGACAGTCAAAGCGGTTCTACTATTGTAATTAACAAAAGCATTATTAGATCACCAGCAAAATATATCATGATTGATAAAAGCGGCAAAATGACGACACTGATGAAACTTGGCCCGATGACATCTAAAGCGGCACAACAAGCAGGTCTTGAAGAAGGCAAAGCAGAAACAAAGATATGTAAAGACTGCGGCGACACCTTTAATAAGCCTACTACAGATTGTAAGCATGATTCACATGACCCAAAAGGCAGTCATTGGGTAGATGCAAACGGTAACGGTATTGGCGACTTAGACGAAGGTAATGCATTTTCAAAAGCACTTGCTAAAGCAAAAGACAATGACGAAGATGAAATGGAAGTAGATGGAAAGAAAATTCCAGTAACAGAATTTATTCTTAGTATGTTTGATCGCGATTCAGGAAAGTTTCCAAAAGGCGAAACAGCAATACTAACAGCAATTGAAAAAGATTACGGCGAGCAGTATATTAATACAGGCAAAGCATTTATTGAAGCAATTACTGCAAAGTTTGAAGAATTAAATGTAGCAAGCGAACCAATGATTGACGAGATTGAAGAACCAACAACTGGCACTGTGATGGAACCAACTGTTGAACAAGATGACGATCTAAGCGATATCCGTAGATTATCAGGGCTGTAATAGTCCTGTTATAAGTTTTTAAGTTTTTCTTCAAAAAAGACTTGACAAAGTTTGTAGAGGTGTTATACTAATAACTGTGCTACAAACTAAACAGGCACAAGAAGTAATGTAGCAATGTAGCTACAAATATCATAGGCACTATTAGGAGGCATTAAACTATGGCATCATTAGCAGAAATCCGAGCGAAGCTCAAAGAACAAGAAGCCAACGCAGGCGGCGGCAACAAAGGACCACAAGGTCCAAACCCAATTTACCCATTTTGGAATATTAAAGAAGGCGAATCAGCAACGATGCGTTTCTTACCTGATGGCGATCAAGATAACACTTTCTTTTGGAAAGAACGTTTGATGATCAAACTTCCTTTTGCAGGAGTAAAAGGCGATACAGCATCACGCCCAGTACAAGTACAAGTTCCTTGTATGGAAATGTACGGCGAATCATGTGGTATTCTTGCAGAAGTACGCGGTTGGTTTAAAGACTCAAGTCTTGAAGACATGGGTCGTAAGTATTGGAAAAAGCGTTCATACGTATTCCAAGGCTTTGTAACAGACAATCCATTAACAGATGATCAAGCACCGGAGAATCCAGTTCGTCGCTTTATTATTGGCCCACAGATCTTCCAGATCATTAAGGCAGCATTAATGGATCCAGACATGGAAGAATTGCCAACAGATTATACTGCTGGTGTAGACTTCCGTTTAAACAAAACTAGTAAAGGTGGTTATGCAGACTACGGCACAAGTAATTGGGCACGTAGAGATCGTCCATTGAA
>Ga0209137_1000592_pt1 | contig 37790 bp, 46 predicted proteins | sample SaaInl5LU_22_DNA_FD_184642 | JGI IMG/M metagenome (GOLD analysis project Ga0209137, IMG submission 184642) | Marine microbial communities from expanding oxygen minimum zones in the Saanich Inlet - ESP_105LU_22_DNA (SPAdes) (version 2) | ecosystem: Environmental > Aquatic > Marine > Intertidal... | reverse complement strand
ACAGGAGAACTAAATATGTGTCCCCCAAGCAGAAGCCCTAGTCCGCCACCTGCACCAGAACCAACTCCGCCAACTCCACCAGTTGTTGTTCAAGCGACTACTAAGAAAAATGCACCTAAAATGGCAGAAAGCACTTCTACAGTAGAAAAAGCAGACAGCACTAATGTGAGAAAAAAGAGAGGCAGAGGAAGTTTAAGAATACCTTTAACTTCATCAGGTTTAGCAGGAAGTGGAATAAACTTTCCAACAGCATAATAAATGGAACAATATAAATTAGATACATCTACTGTCGCTAAAGATAAATCTTTATTAGAAAGTCAGTACACAAAGATGGAGATAGATAGAGAAGTCTATCTTGAAAGAGCAAGAAGGGTTGCTGAACTTACTATTCCACATTTATATCCACCTAAAGGAAACAATGAAGCTACAGAATATCCTACTCCATATCAATCAGTAGGAAGTAGAGGTGTAACTAATCTTGCATCAAAATTAATGTTAGCTTTGTTTCCACCACAAGCACCATTCTTTAGATTAGATGTTGATGAATTAGTTTATAAACAAATTGAAGGTGACCCAAAACAAAAAGCAACTATTGAACAAGGTCTAGCTAAAATTGAAAAAGCTGTCATGGACAGTATTGAAGAAAATAACGATAGAGTAGCTTTTTATGAAGCATTAAAACATCTTATAGTATCAGGTAATGTTTTATTAAAAATTACAGATGATGGTTTAAGAACTTATTCATTAAATAACTATGTAGTTAAAAGAGACCCTCAAGGTAAAATATTAAAAATTATTATTAAAGAAGGTATTTCACCAAATACTTTACCAGAAAAACTTAAAAAAGGTTTAGGTGAAGTTTTAAAAGAAGATACTAAGTCTTTACATTTATATACTTGCGTAACTAGGCAAAAAGATAAATTTTATGTTCATCAAGAAATAGCTAAGAAAAAAGTATTTGAGAAAAACTATGATTTAGACAAATTGCCTTTCATTGCACTACGTTTCAATCGTATAGATGGAATGAACTATGGAAGGGGTCATTGTGAGACTTTTGAAGGAGACTTAAGAAGTCTTGAAGGATTGACCAGAGCAATCTTAGAGGGCAGTAGTGCGTCTTCTAAAATGCTCTTTATGATTGCACCTAATGGTTCAACAAGAGCATCTTCAGTAGCTAAAGCACCTAATGGTGCAATTATTGAAGGTAATGCTTCAGATGTTTCAGTTCTACAAGCTAATAAATTTGCTGACTTTAGAGTTGGCTATGAAATGATGGGTAGAATTGAGCAAAGACTTCAATTTGCATTTTTATTAAATGCTTCAGTTCAAAGACAAGCAGAGAGAGTTACAGCTACAGAAGTACAATTAGTAGCTAATGAATTAAATGATGCACTTGGTGGAGTGTATGGAATTTTAACAACAGAATTTCAGTTACCTTACATTAATACAAAGTTAGCAATGTTAAAGGAACAGAAGTTGCTACCTGACCTACCTAAAGAATTAGTTAAAACTAAAATCATTGTAGGAATGGAAGCATTAGGGAGAGCATCAGACAGATTAAGATTGCTTCAATTCATGTCTGATTTATCCAATACGTTAGGTGCTGAAACTTTAGCACAATATATAAATCTTGATGATGCAATTAAGAAATTTGCGGTGGCTAATGGAATAGACACACAAGGATTAATTAAGTCTCAAGAACAAATCCAACAAGAAGCCCAAGCACAACAACAGCAACAGTTTGCTAATCAAGCATTAGCAGACCCTAGAGTAGCAATTGAAGCAGGAAGAAGTTTAGCTAACTCTGGTGCAAGTGTTAATGCAAGTGGTGAACTTGAAATACCACAGGAGTAAAACATGAGTACACAAACAGTAGAAGTAAAATCTGATGATACTAATATTTCATTAGAGGAACAAGCAAAACAAGCAGAACAAAATCAAACTTTAGAAGTAAGTGAAGATGGAACTAGAGTTGAAGTAAAATCAAATGATGACACTTCAAAATCTACAGATGAAACTAGACCTGAATGGTTACCTGAAAAATTTGCTAGTGCAGAAGATTTAGCTAAAGCATATTCAGAATTAGAAAAGAAACAATCAGCACCTCAAGAAGAAATAGTTCAAAATACTGAAGAACAATCTCAACCAGAAACTTCAGAGATGACTAAATTTTATACTGAATATTCTCAGAATGGTGAACTTTCAGAAAAGTCTTATAATGAACTTTCTAAAATGGGTTTAGATAAAAACTTAGTTGATGGTTATATCGCAGGACAACAAGCAATCGCCAACTCAGAAGTTAAGATGGTGCATGACACAGTTGGTGGTGAAGAAAATTATTCTAAAGTAATTGAGTATGCTAAAAATAATTTAACTGAAGCAGAACAAAATGCTTTTAATGAAACTTTAGATACAGGTTCAATTGAACAAGTAAAATTTGCTGTTCAAGCTATTGCAAATAGAGCAGGTGTATCTGGTGAACAACCACAACAAATGATTAATGGTGATACTAATGATGTATCAACAGAAGTATTTGAAAGTGTTGCTCAGGTTACAGAAGCTATGAATGACCCAAGATATGCAAACGACCCTGCTTACAGAAAACAAGTAGAACTTAAATTAGCTAAGAGTTCAGTATTCTAAATGGCAAGAGATTATAAGTCTGAATATCAGAATTATCATTCTCAATCACAACAAAAGAAAAATAGAGCAAAAAGAAATTTAGCCAGAAGGTTAATGAAGAAGAAACTGGGCAATGCCATCAATGGTAAAGACGTTCATCATAAAGATGGCAACCCAAAGAACAATAATCTTTCTAACTTAAAGATTGTTTCCAAATCATACAATAGGTCTAGAAATGCTTAATTTCATACTTCCTATACTTAAAAATCCTATTACTAGAATAATAGCTGATAAGACAGTTGGTGCTATTCAACACAATATTGAAAAGAAAAAGATTATTAGAGCAAAAGAAATAGAACTAGAAAAATCAGTATCAATTGAACAGATACGTTCAGGTAACAATAGTATTAAAGATGAGGTATTAACTATTAAGATAGCCTTAATATTTCTCTTTTGTTTCATACCTTACACACAACCTTATATGGCTAAAGGTTTTGAAATTTTATCAAACGCTACTCAAGAGTTTTGGTGGGCAGTTTTAATCGTTTACTCAGGTAGCTTTGGATTATCTACAATTAAAAACATACGAGGTAAAAAATAATGTCATTAGTAAAAAACATTAATAGAAGAAAAAAACTTGGTATCTCAAGAAGTAAAAAAGATAGTACAGTTTCACCTAAGGCTTACAAAGCCATGAAGAATAACTGGAAAGACAAAAAGAAAGCATAAGTGGCTAAGAAGAAGTTTGACCTTAATAAGGTTGAGCATGAAACAAGGTCTAAATATAAAAAGACTTCACAAAATACTAGAAGACCAAAACTTTCATCAATGAATAAATCTAAAAAAAGAAACTTTAAAAAATATGCAAGACAAGGAAGATAAGAAACCTTTAAATAAAATTATTAGAGAAACTAAAGGTAACAAAAAATTTAAAGTATTTGTTAAAGATGGCGATAGCGTAAAAACAGTTAGATTTGGTGACGCTTCAATGTCAATCAAACGTGACGACCCAGTAAGACGTAAGGCTTTCTTTGATAGAATGAAACCTATTTTAGCAAAAGTAAGTGGTAACAAAAAGTTGTCACCTGTTTACTGGTCATTGAGGTCTTGGAAACTTGGTACAAAAATCTAAAAAATGTAAACAATGTCATCACGATTGTCATTGTAAGATGCCTTTACACGCAGATGAATATGGAGTGTGTACCTGTGATAAATGTAAATGCACTAAAAAAATAGATAAAGATAATAAAGAGTTTTGGAAGATAATGTCTTCTAGGTTTAACAAATAACACCATCTCTCATCAGAGAGGTGTCTAACCAAATTCAAAAAAGATTGCCTGTTACGACAGATAACCTTCTGATTATGGAAAGTAGTTAGGTCTATACAACAAACCAATAAATATAAGGAGACAACTATGTCTAATGCAACAATATCAAGCATTGGTCAGGTAAACTCAGCAGGTGATGCAAATGCACTTTTTTTGAAATTATTTTCAGGAGAAGTTCTATCTACTTTTGGTAGAGAAAACCAAATGTTAGGAATGACTACTGTTAGAACTATTTCTAATGGTAAATCAGCACAATTTCCTGTTACTGGTACTGTATCGGCTAATTACCATACAGCAGGTAATGAGATTACTGGTCAAGCTATCAAACACAACGAAAAAGTAATTAACATAGATGATATGTTACTTGCTGATGCTTTCGTTGCAGAAATAGAAGAACTTAAAAATCATTATGATGTAAGAAGCATTTACTCAAAAGAAATGGGTCAGGCTCTTGCAAATAAGGTTGATAAGCACCTTCTATCGTTAGCTATCTTAGCTTCAAGAACTACTACACCTAATGTTACTGGTGGTAACGCAGGTGAAGAAATTTTAGATGCTGACGCTAACACAAACGCTACTTCTCTTATCGAAAGTGTTTTTGAAGCAATTCAAAAATTAGATGAGAAAAACATACCTACAGCAGGTAGAGTATGTATCGTAGCACCAGACCAATACTACCAATTAGCTAACGTAGACAAGTTAGTAAACAGAGACTTCTCTAGAGAAAATGGAGACTTCGGTAAAGGTACAGTTCTTTCAATCGGTGGAGTGCCAATTGTTAAATCTAATACTGCTACTGAAGTATTTGCGACTGATTTATCAGCGTCAATCTCTGGTGCTAATAACACTTACAATGGTGACTTCAGTAATACTTTTGCTGTGGTTATGCACTCAAGTGCCATTGGTACTGTTAAATTAAAAGACCTAGTTATGGAAAGCACATACGACCCAAGAAGACTTGGTACTCTTATGACTGCTAGAATGGCAATGGGTCATGGTATTTTAAGACCAGAAAGTGCAATCTCAATCAAGACTGCATAATCAATCTTAATACTTACAGAATACATAGGCGGAAGGCTAACACAGACAACTTCCGCCTGTGTTTAAATTATTATGACAACACAAACTAGAACTTCCGAACTAGAAGCAGTAAATACTATATTGAGTACAATTGGTGAAGCACCATTGAACTCATTAACAGGTTCTTTACCTGTAGATGGTACAATTGCTAAAAATGTTTTATCTGAAGTTGCAAGAGAAGTTCAATCACAAGGTTGGCACTTTAATACACATACAAATGTAACTTTAACAAGAAACACCGATAACAAAATTCCACTAGCTAACAATGTAGTTAGAGTAGAAATAGACCCAAGAAAATATTCTAAAGGTGATTACAATATAGTTCAAAGAGATACTTTTCTTTATAATCTTGCAAAGAATGAAGAAACTTTTGATAAAGACTTTGAGAACGCTACAGTAGTCTATCTATTACCATTTAATGAAATTCCTGAACAAGCTAAAAGATATATAACTATTAGAAGTGCTAGAATATTTCACGATAGAACTTTAGGTGCAAATACACTTCATAAATTTTCACAAGAAGACGAATTAAAAGCGTTAAGTATTCTTAAACAAGCTGAAAGTTTAACAGGTGATTACACCATATTTGATACACCTGAACAGGCTTACACAATTGTTAGAAACAATGGAGTGTACTAATGGCTTTAGTCAGTCGTACAATTCCTAATCTAGTACAAGGTGTTTCTCAGCAACCTGAAGTCTTAAGATTAAACTCACAGGCTTCAGAACAAATTAATGGATTTAGTTCAGTAGTAGAAGGATTAAAAAAAAGACCTAATACTGATTATGTAGCAAAGTTATCAGCTACTTCTTTTGGTAACGCTTACATTCACACTATTAATAGAGATGCTAATGAAAGATACGTTGTGGCTATTACTAATGGTAGTATTGCTGTTTATGATATTTTGGGAAATGCTAAAACAATTGTAAATCAAACTGGTGCTACTAATTATTTAACAAGTTCTAATCCTAAACAGGATTTTACTTGTATGACTGTTGCTGACTATACTTTTATAGTTAACAAAAACACAAATATTCAAATGGACAACACCACGTCAGGTGCTAAAGTAGAACAGGCAGTTTATTCAATATTACAAGGTGTAAATAGTACAAAGTATTCAATAACTATTGATGGCACTACTTATAATTTTACTTCTTCAAATACAGATAGTGAAGCAATCAGAGATGGATTGTTTTCAGCTATAGGTTCACCATCAGGTATTACAAAAACAAAAATAGGTAACTCTAGTTTTGCTATTGTAAAATCTTCAGGAACTTTAGAAATTACAGCATCAGATGGTTTTGGTGATGATGCTTCACAAGTAGTTAAAGATAAAGTTCAAAATTTTAGTGATTTACCTGTACCTGCAATTAATAATCAAATTGTTCAGGTTACTGGTGACGCATCAAATGGTTTTGATGATTATTATGTAAAATTTATTGAAGCAGATAATCTTTGGCAAGAAACAATAGCACCAGATACAGAATTTAAACTTGATGCTGATACTATGCCTCATGTTTTAATTAGAACAGCAGATGGAAACTTTAGATTTACACAAGCAGATGGTTCTTCATATACAATAAGCGGAACAACTTATGATGTACCTCAATGGGGAGATAGAATTTGTGGTGATGAAGAAAGTGTACCCAACCCAACATTTGTAGGTAGAAGAATAAATGACATATTTTTCCATAGAAACAGATTAGGTTTTCTTGCAGATGAAAATGTTATTATGTCAAGAAGTGGTGAGTTCTTTGAGTTCTTCCCTGAAACAATTACTCAAGTATTGGATACTGACCCAATTGATGTAGCCAGTACTCACACTAAAGTTTCTATACTTCGTCATGCAATTTCATTTGATGAAGAATTACTTTTATTTTCAGACCAAACACAGTTTATTTTAAGTGGTGGTGCAACACTAACTACAGAAAACATATCAATAAATGTTACAACAGAGTTTGAAACAGATAAAAACATCAAACCTGTAGGTGCAGGTAGTAATGTTTATTTCGGTTTTAATAAAGGAAATTTTACAGGTATAAGAGAACTTTATATAGCCTCAGACACAGATATAAAACAAGCTGACGATATTACAGCTAATGTACCAAAATATATTCCTAGTAATGTCTTTAAACTTGCTAGTGCTACTACTGAAAATATTTTAGTAGCTTTAAGTTCTGATGAAAAGAATTCTTTATTTGTTTATCAATATTATGTTTCACAAAATAGAAGATTACAAAGTGCTTGGAGTAAATGGACTTTTGGTACTGATGCTACTGATAATATCTTAAATATAGATTTTATAGAAAATGAATTATTTATTATCAATGAAAGAAGTGATGGTGTTTATTTAGAAAAGATTGATATATCACCTGCATTAACTGATACCGGTGAAACTTATTTAACTCATTTAGATAGAAAATTAGATAACTCTGAAATTACCGAAAGTTATAACGCAGGTACAAATCAAACTACTATCACACTTCCATATACAATAAATAATACAATGAAAGTTGTAGGTAGAAGTGGTGCTTCTAATAAAGCAGGACAAGAAATTTCTATCGTATCACAATCAGGAACATCTATTGTAGTAACTGGTGATATAACTTCACAAAATTATTTTATAGGTGAAAAATATGAATTTAAGTTTACTTTTTCACAACAGTTTATTCAAACAGCAGATACACAGGGTTCAAGAATTTCAGTTAAAGAAGGTAGATTACAGATAAGAAATTGGAATGTTTCTTTTAATGATACTGGCTATTTTACTACAGAAGTTAAGCCTGTAGGCAGAGATACATCAACTACTACTTATACTGGTACTATTACAGGTACAGGATTACTTGGAACAGTTAATTTAGAAGATGGTGATTATACTTTTGCAGTTCAATCTGAAAATGACAAGCTAACTGTAACAATTAAGAACGATAGTCATTTACCATCAAACTTTATAAATGCTAGTTGGCAAGGTTACTATGTTACCGCTTCCCAAAGAGTTTAATGGAATTAGAAAAACAATTTCTACAGACGTTGAATATTTAGCACCTAGATTAAGATTTGAAGATAAAAGAGAAATATTAGATGCTTCTGGCTCTAACCCATATCAAGCATTAACCAGAGGTTTTAATAGTTCAGAGATATGTTTAACAATAGTAGATACTAAAAATATTCCTGTAGGAATGTTTGGAGTAGGAGAAATGGGAACTATTTGGTTATTAGCTACACCAGATATTTATAGAATTAGATTTTCGTTTTTAAGAGAAAGTCGAAAAGTAGTTAACCTTTTAAATCACAAATATCCAATACTTTGGAACTTCGTAGATTGCAGAAATGAACTGCATCTTCGTTGGTTAAAATGGTGTGGTTTTAAGTTTTTAAGAAAAATTAATTATGGAGTTAATCAAAAACCTTTTTTTGAATTTATAAAATTATATGTGTAATCCAACTTTAGCAGTAACAGCAATTAGTGCAGGTTCTTCGTTTATTCAATATCAACAAGCGAAGCAACAACAAAAAGCTGAATACAACAGAGCAAAACAACAGAACGAACTTGCTAAGAAAAATGCACTTCAAAGATATGCTTCTGAACAACTAAGAATTAGACAAGAAGTAAAACAATCTTCACAAAAAGGTTTTGAAGCAACATTAAAGACTAGAAAGAAAATTTCTGAATTTGAAGCTGAAAGAGGAAGTTCAGGTATTGCTTTATCAGGTTCTACATTAGCTTTGATGAATGATTATTATAGAACAGAAGCTAAATACAAAAATTCATTAGCAAACAATCTTGCAATAAACATTTCACAGTTTGAAAGAAATTTAGAAGCAATTCAGTTTGGTCAAGAAAGTCAATCAACTTATGTGCAACCACCTAATCCTGAATTGTTATTTGCTTCATCAGCATTGAATGTAGCTAACACTTATTATTCTTTAGAAGCACAAAAAGAAATTAACAATTTAAAACCAAGAAGTAGCAAAATAACATAATGGCTAGAAAAACACCTAAACTAGATTTAACACCTGAATTACCAGATGTAGTCTCAAGAGACTTCAATATGTTTTACAGACCTGAAGCAGAACCACAAATAGCAGGTCTTAAAGAATTTACAGCTTCATTAGATAATTTTGTTAATGGTGCAGGTTCATCAATGGTTATTGGTAGCCTAGTTAAAGAAAAAAAAGAAAATACAGCTAAAGCAGTTCAAGACTTTGCAGAAAATAAGATGAAGTTTAAAGAAGCTGTTAAAGCAGGTAAAATAGATAAAACTGCTAATCCATTCTATTTAGACAAATACAAAGAATTATCTCTTAATGAATATGCTAGTGAATTTAACGATAGATTAATTAAGAAGTATGGAGACTTAAATGTCATTAACGATATTAATGAAGGTGGATTTGATAATTTTTACCAAGATACTCTTAAAGAATTTATTACAGAAAAGAATTTAGGAGTTTTTAATCCTATTGATTTAGAAGAAGGTTTCTTCAAAGAAACAAGTAATTATAGAGCAAGTTTAGAAGCACAGCATAAACAATCTCAACTAGAGTTATTTAAAAAGAAATTTAATGAAAAAGTAAAAAATAAAGTAGTTGGAATTGTTTCTAAATATAAAAACTATGAATTAAATCCAACTATAGATGATACAAAAGTTACAAGTTCAACAGTATTTGAATTAATAGCTAAGGACATTAATAAAGAAATACAATCAATTATAGATGTTACAGGTGATGGTAGAGATACTATTGATATAGCATTTCAAGGTCTTGCTGATTATGTTTCAGTTGCTACTGATTATGAGTTTGCTAAAAAAATCATAAACAATGTTCCTAAATATTTAGTTGGTGGAACAGATAGTCTTGAAAATATTGGAAGAATTAAAACTAAAAAAGAAGAACTCTACCAATTACTTATTGAAAAACAGCAAGAAAAAACATCTAGGCAAAATGATTTTATTAATGCACAAAAAACTAATTCAAGATTAACAACTTACAATTATTTAGAAACTCAAAGAAACAATCCTGATTTTAATATAGTTGAATACTATAATGACCCTAGAAGAACTACAGATGAAAAGATTGCAATAGACCAATATAAAACAGACCAATTGTTTGATGGTGGTAAGTCAGACGATAGAGATGCAATTATTTTGATAGAAGGATTACTTAAGGAAAGAAAGTTTCTTGAAGCACATGAAAAAGTTTCACAATTATTTAAAGATGGAAGAATAACAAGAGCAACTAAAAATAATTATTTTGATACAAGAATAGCTAATTCAAGAGATTTCGGTGAACACCCATTATTTAATTCATCAAGAGCAGTTTCAGATAACATAAAAGCACTTGAGAGTGTTTTAGCTTCTAATGCTTCACAGGGTGATAAATTAAAAGCTACTAATGGTATTATTTATATTGAAAACAAACTTTATTCTTGGATTAGAGATAACCAAAATGACCCTAAGTATGAAGGTAAACCAAGTCTATTAGAAGATGATTTTGAAAAACAATTCTTAAAGATATTTAAGGATTTGAAAAACTTCTCTGAATTAGGAACTACTTTATTTGGTAAAGGTGAAACAGGATTTTCTGGTTCAGGCACAATTGTAGAAAATATTGATGCTGAAATACAGAAGAAGAAAGACCAAAATAAATCTACAGCTAAATATACCAAAGAACAGATAGCTATTATGACTGTTGATATGAAGGCAATATCTTCAGCAGAATTTAGAGAAAAACACAAAGTTACTAAAGAACAATTCAGAAAAGATATGGAGAATAAATAATGGAAACACTTACATTACCTAATGGTGAAACTATACAGGTTCAAGCAGGTCTTTCTGAAGAACAAAAACAAGAGATAATTAATAATATTACTAATTATGAACAGAATTTAACTGAACAAAATAATACAAATACTTCAGAAGGTGGGCTACTTGCTAACCAACCTGAAGCATTAAAGAACAATTGGTTATATGATAATCTTGTTGTTGCACCTTATGAAGGCTCAAGAAAAGCATTAAATAGTGCTTCAAGCCTTGTAGAGGATTTAGGTGACACTTTAGGAGAAAAGAGCAACTTTGGTGGCTTCAGATATGGTTCTGATGCTCAAAATGGATTAGTTGAATATGTACCTTACAACCAAGCAGTAGAAGAAGGTAATGTTAAAGGTATCCTAGCACCAATTACAGGAAACATAGGTCAGAAAGACCATTGGGAAACTAAAGGTTTCTTTTATGACCCTAAAAAGATTAATCCTGAAGACAATACTGAGAGTATGTCAGCTAGTTTTGTTGAAGGTGCGGTTCAATTTTTAATTGGATTTAAAGGTGTAGATAAATTCTTTAAAATTGGAAAAGGTACAAATTTAGCAACACAAACATCTAATTTATCTAAATTTACTTCAGCATCAGCAAAAGGTGCGGTTGGAGACTTTATAGCTTTTGACGAAGATACAGGTAGATTTACAGATGTTGTTACAGAATTTTTTCCTTCAGTAGGAAACACATGGTTAAGCTATCTTCAATCAGATGAAGATGATGAATGGTACGAAGCCAGATTTAAAAATGCTTTAGAAGGTTTAGGTCTTGGTGCATTTGCAGAAGGTATATTTAGTATTGGTAAATACACAGCTAGAAAAGCCAAAGGTAAGTTAGATGATGCTCAGGCTAAAAAAGATGTAGAAAATATCACTAAAGCACAAGAAGCTATAAGAAACGCTAAGTCTCAATTAGACGAAGCTACAACAATCTCTGAAAAGATGAAGATTGTTAATAATGCTTTAGAAAATGTTGAAGGTTTTAAGAAACCAAAAGCAACTAAACCAGAAACTAAAATTCAGATTTTAAATAAGTTAGCTACTAACGATTTAAGTATTAACTTTAAGAAATGGAAAAATGGAGAGATGACTGCTGATGAGGCATTTGCTCTACCACGTTCATGGATTAACTTAGATACATTTGATAAGAAAGAAGTATCTAGAGATTTTATCAAAACAATTACTGCAATGTATGACACAGTAAAAGGTTCATATAACAAAGCTAACAGAGACTTTAGTGAAGAAGTAATTAAGAAAAAAGCCTTAGATAATTATGGTGGTGATATTAATAAGGTTTACAAAGAATTTAAAGAATTAGGTATTTCAATTGAAGATACAGCACCGCTTATTTATGCACATGAGATAGCATTAAACTCACTAATAGATGCTTTACCTTCATTAAGAAGACAAGCTAAAAATGGTGTAAGACCGCAAAAAGATGTTGATGATGCTTTAGCATACATCTTAGAGATGCAAAAGAATAGAACAGGTGTAGCATCTAATACTGGTGGTAATTTATTTACATTTTCAATTGCTAAAAAAGATTTTCAAAAAAGAAAGATTATTTCAGATAATTTACAAAGTGCAGTAAATGAATTAAATAACTTCGGTAGAGGTGTTGACCAAAAAATTACACAACAAGCTAAAGATAGATTTTTAGATAGATTAGCTACTTTAGATAATCCTCAAGTAACTAAAAAAGTTATTATGGCTTTATTTCAAAATAGATTTTGGGATATTGCAAACGAAGTTTGGATTAACGCACTTCTATCTAACCCTAAAACACAAATAGTTAATGCTGTAGGTAACGCAATTACAGCAGTAGCAAAACCTTTAGAAGATAAGTTAGGTGGAGAAATATCAGCTTATTTAGTTAAAGATGATGTAGATAAACTTACTGTCTTTCAAAGAAATATAGAGGAAGCTGAAGAAACTTTTGCAGGTTTATCTCAATACTTAGCCGATAGTGTTAAAATGGGTAAAAGAGCCTTTAAAGAAGGTGAACTTATTTTAGAAGGTGCAGGTGTTGGAAGTAAACTAGATACTGCAACTACAAAACAAGTAGGTGGTAAATTAGGTGAAGCTATTAGATTACCTTCTAGAGCCTTAAATGCAGGTGATGAATTTTTTAAACAAATTAATTATCGTTCAAAACTAAGAGCATTATCAGTAGCAAAAGCAAAAGAATTAAATCTTAAAGGTAAAGAAAGAGAAAAATTTATAGAAGAATTTTTTAATGATGGTTTTGACGAAGTAGGTAGAGGAACTAATTTAGAAGCATTAGCCTACGCAAGAGAAGCTACTTACACTAATGAATTATCAGGTATCTTATTAAAACTACAAAATGGTATTAATGAATACCCATTTTTAAAACAAATATTTCCATTTGTAAGAACACCAGTTCAATTGGCTAAAGCTATTATAGACAGAAGTCCATTTGCTCTAGGTTATAGATGGAAACATATTCTAGGACAAAGTAACGACCCAAGAATGATGGTTAAGGCTAGAGGACAACTAGCTATGGGAACTATTTTATTTAGTTCATCATACTTATTAGGTCAGGCAGGTTTAATGTCATCAGCTACAAACCACAATCAAGGTTGGTTTTCTGATGGTGATGGTAAAACATTAGATAAATTTAAAGATGCAGAGTTATTAAGAACTAAAAAATCATTAACCAACTTTAAACCTTATTCATTTATAATCGGAGATACTCAAATACCATTTGGAAGATTAGACCCTTATGGTGCTTTCTTTGGTATCGTTGCTGATATTCAATCTAACTATAATAAATTTAAAGAAGCAGAACTTGAAGAATTAAATGCAACAGGAATGTTGTTTTTATTAAATCAAGCTGACAACGACCCATTAACAATGGCAGATAAAATTTATATGGGTGGTAGAGCAACTATAGGTGCTGTTAGAGATAACGTATTAAGTAAAACTTATCTACAATCAGTACATGATATTGTTGATGCAGTATTTGCTAAAGATGAAAGAACAGTACAAAGATATTTTACAAATAAACTTGGAAGTTTTTACCCTAATGTATTTAGTAAGTTAAGTAATGACCCATACTTACGTCATGCTTACAATCTAATTGATGAAGTTAAAAAGAGAACAGGTTTAGGTGAGCCAATTGCACCTAGATATAACTTTATGGGTGAAGCACACAGAAACCCTGAAGGTGATGTTCAAAGATTTATAAGTTCATTTATCAATCCTGTTGCAGTAGGCAAAAAGAAAAATGATATTGTAGCAAATGAAATATTTAGAATAGGTAAAGCACCAGAGCCAATTCCTTTATATTACAAAGGTTTAAATCTTGAAGAATATAAAGATGGTAGAGTAAATGCTAGAGTTGCCTTTAATGAATTATTATCAACTGTCAAAATAGATGGATTAACTTTAAGACAAAAATTAGAAAAAGAAATTCAAAGTGACAGCTATAAACTTTTATCTGACCCAGTTAAATTAAGCAGAGGTATTGGTGATGAAGGTGAGAAATACAGAAGAATTAAGTATTTTTATAATCTTTATAAAGATGAAGCTGAGCAAGAACTTCTTAATAATATGTCTAACTTTAAAAATACTAAAGACGACAGAAGAAATTTAAGTAGAGACTTAAAAATACAAAACAACAATATTCAAGCAATTGAACAAGACAATCGTACTAATGAAACTCTTAAAAAGAAAGTCATTGAACTAAACGATTTTTCAACAACCTTTAATTAACAAATAATATATGGCATTTTTAGCACAAGTAACTTACACAGGTAATGGTAGTACTACACAGTACTCAATACCTTTTGAATTTATAGATAGCACACACGTTAAAGCATTTATTGATGGAACAGAGACAAGTGCTTTTACTATTTCATCATCAACATTAACTTTCACTACTGCACCTGCTAATGCAAGTGTTGTTAGAATTGAACGTCAAACACCTACAGACGCTAGATTAATAGATTTTACAGATGGTTCAGTTCTTACTGAAAGTGATTTAGATAGGTCAGCAGACCAAAACTTTTACATTGCTCAAGAGATTACAGACGATAGTGCAAGTAAATTAGGATTAGATACTGATGATAAATATGATGCTAATAATAAAGTAATCAAGAATTTAGCAAACCCAGTAAATAACAATGATGCAGTTAATAAAACTTATTTAGAAAACACTTGGTTATCCCCTTCAGATAAAACAACTTTAAATAATATTAACGCAAACATAGCTAACATTAATGCAGTTAATTCTAATGAAGCAAATATCAATTCAGTAAATTCTAATGAAGCTAATATCAATACAGTAGCTACTAACATTGGTTCAGTAAATACTGTTGCTACAGATATTGCTAAAGTAATTACAGTCGCTAATGATTTAGCTGAAGCAGTATCAGAAGTAGAAACTGTTGCAGATGATTTAAACGAAGCAACTTCAGAGATTGATACAGTTGCTAATAATATTACTAACGTAAATACTGTTGGAACTAATATTTCTAATGTAAACACAGTAGCAGGAGTTTCATCTAATGTAACTACAGTAGCAGGAATATCTTCAGATGTTACAAGTGTTGCTAATGATGCAACTGACATTGGAACTGTTGCTACAAATATTGCTAATGTTAATACTGTTGCTACAGATATAACAAACGTAAATTCAGTTGCAGGTAATTCAACTAACATTAATGCAGTAGCAGGTAATGCAACAAACATAAACGCTGTAAATGCAAACAGTTCAAACATTAACACAGTAGCAGGAATAAATGCTGATGTAACTACAGTTGCTAATGATGGAACAGATATTGGAACAGTTGCAACTAACATAGCGAATGTAAATACTGTAGCAGGTAACAATGCTAACATTACTACTGTTGCAGGAAATGATGCTAACATCACAACAGTTGCAGGTATATCTTCTAATGTAACAACTGTTGCAAATGACCAAGCTGATATTGGAACTGTAGCTACTGATATATCTAATGTTAATACAGTTGCAGGTTCTATTGCTAATGTAAACACAGTTGCAACCAATGTATCTGATGTCAATAACTTTGCTGACAGATACAGAGTACAAGCAGGTGAACCATCAGTAGATAATGACGAAGGTGATTTAGTATATGATACAACTGCCAATGCTGTAAAAGTTTACAATGGAACTTCATTTGATACTATCCAACAAGGGATTACAGATGTTGCACCAACCAGACATTCTATTAGACCATCACTCAATTTAGACTTTGCTAATTCAAAAGTATTAGACCCAAGAATTACTTTTACTAGAGGAAGTAATGCTACCTACTATGATGGTTATACAAGTGTGAAAGCTGAGGAGAATTTATATATTAATTCTCAAGCATTAAATAGTTGGGGTGGTAGTAGATTAGATAAATTTGCAGATGATACTACTGCACCAGATGGAACAACAACTGCTGACAGATTACAACAAATATCTGGTAATACTTTGTATGGGTATATTGGTCAGTCACCAACAGTTGTTTCTGGGTTATCTTATACTCAATCTGGATATTTTAAAGCAGGAACAAATAGAAATTTTGTAGTTTTGTATGAAAATATTTTAGATGGAACAGCACATAACACTTGGTTTAATTTATCAACTGGTGCTGTTGGCACAACAAATGCAGGTCATACAGCATCAATTACAGATGTAGGAAATGGGTGGTATAGATGTTCTATAACATATACACCAAATGCAAATAGAACAGCACTTAATGCTTTTTTTGTTTCAGAAACAGATGGTTCTGTAACAGTAACAGATGACCAAGGATTTATTTATGGTTGGGGATTACAATTTGAACAAAGAGATAGCTTAACTGCCTACACTCCAACCACAACTTCACCTATTACCAAATATCAACCTGCACTTCAAACAGCAGGAAACAATGTTGCTAGATTTGACCACAATCCTACTACAGGTGAGAGCTTAGGTTTATTGATTGAGGAACAGAGAACTAATATTTTTCCTTATAGTGATTTATCTTCTGGTATTAGTGCAATTAGAGTAACATTAAATTCAAATCAAAATATAGCACCAGATGGAACTAATACAGCAACAAAAGCAATCGCTAGTACGGATAATAATAATCATTTCTTTTCAGAATATCCATCTTCTATTACAGGAAATACGACTTACACATTTTCAGTATTCTTAAAAGCTGGTGAATTAGAAATTGTTAATCTTAGTATAGCATCAGTAGGAAATTGGGTAAGTAATGTTGGAATAAGAGTAAATTTATCAACTGGAACTATAATTAGTAATAGTGGTAATGGTGGAATGATTGATGTTGGAAATGGTTGGTATAGAGTTTATTTTTCAGCTACAACTATTAGTTCTCCTGCAGGTGGTGGTAATCATATATTTTTATATGATAATAATGATAATGGAACATTTGCAGGAGATGGATATTCTGGAGTTTATGTTTGGGGTTGGCAAATGGAACAAGGTTCATTCCCAACTTCCTACATCAAAACAACTGGTTCACAGGTTACTAGGAGTGGTGATGATTGCGAAATGCTAAACATTGACCAAGACGATTGGTTAAAGCAAGGTGTAGGAACTTTATATGGAGAATTTTCAAAACCTTATGTTGGTCAAACAAATGGAGTACCAAGTTATGCTAGTGCATTTGCATTAACTAATGACCAATTTGATACTGAAGCAATAAGAGTTTATGTTGAACAAGATACTACTCCAGAAGTAGCAGGTAATATTAATGGAACTAGTAATTATTTTGAGCGTTTTATAGATAGTGGTTCAGCTGTTTCAAATACATATTATAAAACAGCTATCGCTTACGAAAGAAATAATGTTGATGGTTCTGGTAATGGAAGTAATGAAACAACAGATACATCTGCTGAAATACCTTTTATTAATAGATTGAGAATATTTAAAAGAGTAAAATATCAAATTAATGGTAATTATGGAACAATTAAAAAACTTTCATATTATCCTATTAAATTAACTAAAAATGAAGTCATAGATTTAACTGAGGAATAACCATGAACTATTATTTAAAAACTAATACCGAACAAGAAATGTGGGAAGCATTAGAAACTGCTAATCTTGCTAAAAAAGAATACGACATGGAAGATGCTTTAAACAATCCACCAGAAGATTACGATTATGAAGCTAATGGTGAGTTTGTAAAAACTGGTAAGTACGATTGGGTAGCACTATGTCAATTAGATATGATTGGAACAATTTATAAAGAGAGTGGTAACACACTTACAGATGATGAAGGTAATGAATACCCAGAAATGATTGCGATAGATGGATTTCATGCAAATATTAAAACAGATAAGGTGGTGACAGGATTGCCAACTATTGATGCACCTCAAACACCTTACAGAAAATGGCTAGGAGAATAATATGGCTAAACTTATAGGAAACGCACCGAACCAAGTACCTACTAATGCTGATTTAGGTTCAATGGCATTTGAGGATAGAACTAATTATATAACTAAAAATAATCCTGTTCATCAACCATTTAGAAACTTAATTATCAATGGAGATATGAGTATTAACCAACGTAATGCGACTATAAACAATGGGACTAATACCAACACTTATGCTGTTGATAGATTTCATATGTTTGGTGCTGTAGCAAATAAAATGTCTGGACAACAAAGCACTACTGCACCAACTTATTTTAAAAACTCATTTTTAACTACATCTTTAGCATCAACTACAACTTCAGCTGGTGATGCGTATGGTGTTCGTCATATAATAGAAGGTTCAAACATAGTTAATTTAAGTTGGGGTTCTGCTTCAGCTAAAACAGTAACTCTTTCATTTTGGGTTCGTTCAAGCATTACAGGAACTTATGCTTTAGCATTATTTAACAAAGATGCTCCAAATAGAAGTTATGTTGAAACTTATACAATTAATTCTGCTGATACTTTTGAATATAAAACAATTACAATAGAAGGAGATACAGCTGGTACTTGGTTAACTACAAATGGACAAGGAATTCAAGTTTGGTGGGATTTAGGAAGCGGAAGTAATTTTAATACAACTGCAGGAAGTTGGGGAGGAGGATTAGATGTTAGAACATCTGGTTCTTCTAATTGGATTGGCACATCAGGTGCAACTTTTTACATCACAGGAGTACAATTAGAAGCTGGAACATCAGCATCTGATTTTGAGTTCTTGCCTAGAGATGTGAATTTAAACAGATGCCATAGATATTGTTATGTTCCTTCAAATGAAGGTACTAGTGGTGATGGATACGTTTTTGCTTGGGGTTATGCTAATACAAGTTCACAAGGAGTTTATTTTATGCCTTTACCAACTTTAATGAGGTCTCAACCAACTCTTGTTTTAAAAAATACATCTAACGCTTTAGAACAAGGTTATCATAATGCAACAGTTACTCAACATAATACAAATGTTGTAACAAGAAGTGGAACTGTATCTAGTGATAAAAATTTAGTATTACTTGTAGGCGGTGCTTCTTTTAGTGGTGGTCAAGGCGTACATTTAAGATTTAAATCACAAAGTACAGATGAAACATCATTTGTAGTAGATGCGGAGTTATAATATGGATTTAGATAATGCAATAACAATAGAATATTCTTATATAGATAATAAAAAATCATCTATTAGAGTTATATTTGAAGATAGAACAATAGATATACCATTAAACGAAGCAAACACAGACTACCAAGCAATTCAAGAATGGATAGCAGATGGTGGTGTGGTAATAGATAATCCACCAATGTAACAATGCCTAGAAAAAAAGTTACTCCAAGTCTAATTGCTGAACAAGCAACTGGAGTAAGACTTTCAAGCCACGAGAAACTATGTGCTGAAAGAATGAAGACATTAAACGAAAGTATTAATGAGTTAAAACGAGAAGTTAAATCTTTGAGACAAGATGTTTCTAAAGGTAAAGGTGCTATTAGTGTGCTTGTATTTTTTGGAACTTTGTTAGCAGGTATAATAGGCTTTTTCCAATTTAAGTGAAATTTATTTTAGCGTTTAGTATTTGCTCAGCTATAACTGGCTTTTGCAACAATACTTCAACACTACCTACTGAATTTAATTCATGGTCAGAGTGTGTAGGTGCTGGAGGAAAACTAATACAAACTTTCTCTGTAGAGATGAAAGACAGTATTGAAAACAATAAACTTTACATGAACTACTTTTGTAATGAGATAAAATATGATTGATAGATATTTATATAAATTCTTTGGTTTCATAGATAGCATCTTTGAAAGAGTAGATGAAGTTTTAACTTTTAATTTTCCTAAAGATAAAAAGAGAAAAAAGAAATGAACTTTAAATGGGATTTAAAAAAACATATTGATGAAAGAAGAAAACAACAATCAGCAAAGTTTCAACTTCGTAAAAGAAGTATGGATAGCATTTCAAGACCAAAAGCCACAAAAAACATAACTACTAAAGACCCAAGATTACAAGGTATATGAAGATAGATATTAAAACTCTTGTTGCTCTAGTAGGTTTTATATTAGCAGGTCTTTCAGGTTGGGTTTTAATATCAATTGTAGAACTAAAAGAATTTACAAGAATGATGAATGGAGAACTACTACAAATAGATAAACAAATAGGTAGAGTTTATAACTACATAAATTCTAGATAATATTATGAGTGAAAAATTAAAAGAATTACATGAAGTATTAGCAACTGAATTACTTAAAAGAGTAAAAGACCCAGATGCTAAAAGTGCAGACTTAAATGTAGCAAGACAGTTTCTAAAAGATAACAACATAGATGCTGTTCCTGTTGAGGACAGTCCATTAAAGAAACTTATAGAAGAACTTCCATTTGATGCAAAAGATAGAACAGTCGTCAAAAATTAACGATTTTAGAAATTTTTTATACCTTACTTGGAAGCATTTACGATTACCTGAACCAACACCAGTACAATATGATATAGCTGATTATTTAGCTAATGGTTCAACAAGGTGTATCATTAGTGCTTTTAGAGGGGTCGGAAAGAGTTGGATTACAGCTAGTTATGTACTTTGGAGATTATTATTAGATAACGACTTAAATATTCTAGTCGTATCCGCTTCAAAGAATAGAGCAGATGATTTCAGTACATTCTGTTTAAGACTTATGTCTGAGATGCCTATTCTAAAACATTTGTATCCTAAAGGTGACCAAAGACAATCTAAGATAAGTTTTGATGTAGCAACTGCATTAGCATCACAACAACCTTCAGTTAAATCTTTAGGTATCACTTCACAGCTTACAGGAAGTAGAGCAGATATTATTATTGCAGATGACGTAGAGACTTCAGGTAATACACAAACTCAATTTATGAGAGATAAGTTAGGTGAAGCTATTAAAGAATTTGAAGCAATTATTAAACCTAAAGAAAATAGTAGAATAGTATTTTTAGGTACACCGCAAGTAGAACAATCTATTTATAATAAACTTCAAGAGAGAGGTTATAAAATTAGGTATTGGACTGCAAGATACCCTAATGAAAAACAAATGTTATCTTATGGTGCTAACCTTGCACCTATGATTAACAATAGTTGGTCATTAGAAATGGTAGGTAAACCTACAGACCCTACAAGGTTTGATGAAAAAGATTTATTAGATAGAGAAGCTAGTTATGGGCGTATTGGTTTCAATATGCAATATCAATTAGATAGTTCTTTATCTGACTTAAATAGATACCCATTAAAATTATCTGACCTAAGTGTAATGACACTTAACCCTGATAATGCACCGGAGAAAGTTATATGGGCTTCTAGTCCTGAACTACAACATAACGACTTACCTTGTGTAGGTCTTCAAGGTGATGGTTATTATAGACCCATGCAAGTACAAGGTAGTTGGTTAGACTATAGTGGTTGTGTAATGTCTATTGACCCATCAGGTAAAGGTAAAGATGAAACAGCATATAGTGTTACTAAGTTTTTAAATGGAAATATATATCTGGTTGATATTGGCGGTTTTAATAGTGGCTATAGTGAACACACTTTGTCAAAACTTGTGGAAGTAGCTAAGAAGCATAAAGTTAAAAAGATATTAATTGAAGAAAACTTTGGTCAAGGAATGTTTAGTGAATTACTTAAACCTTACCTAATAAAGCAATATCCATGTACTACAGAGGCTATTAGACAGCAATCTAACAAGCATAGACGTATATTAGATACCCTAGAGCCTATTATGAGCCAACATAGGCTTATAGTGTGTCCTACAGTCATTAAGAAGGATTATGAAGATACAAATGCTATGTATCCTGCTGAGACAGCTTTAAGGTATCAATTATTCTACCAGATAAGTAGACTTCAAAAAGGTGCTAATACATTAACCCATGATGACAGAATAGATGCCTTACAGATGTCTTGTTATTACTGGATACAGCAATTAGCAAAAGACCAAGATTTAGCCTTTAATCAAAGAAAAGAAGAACAGATAAGATTAGATTTAGAGAAATATTTTGGGTCTAGTACCCCTAATTCTTGGATTAAGATATAATTAAGTTCCACTCTTGATAAAGAAACACCTATTTAGAAGAAACAAAAAAGATAGATAAATCAAGGTTTTTTAATTAAGTGCCACTACAGGAGATAGACTAAGTATATCTTAAGTTATCTTATGTGTGACTTTGTAAAAAGTTTTAATAAGGCTTTGATTAAGGACATAGATAAGTAGTAGTAGGATTAATACTTAGTAATGAACTTACTATGTCTTATATATCTATTAATATTAAGTAAGACTAAAGTATAACTTAGGTTAACTAAGGGGTAACTTAATATTATACTTACTACTTTTCTATTTAAGGTAGTACAAGACATACTAGGTATACTCTAGGGTATAATGGTAACATTAAGTATCTATCCAATACCCGAAACGCTTACTCTATTATCCCTCTATTACCGGAAACGCTTTCTTAATATGACTAAAGTAATATATCTAAATTCTTTATTTAGTAAGAATAAGCCTAACAAGAAGGCTATTAAACTTATTGATGAAGCAATTGTTAAAGCTAATGGTATTAACCCTAAGGCTAAGAAGGTTGACCCTATGAGTAGTAAAAAGTTTATTATTAAGCATACTGAGGATTTCCTGAACTATGCCATTGATTACTCTATTTCAGAGAGGCTCAATGATTTTCTTCAGGAATAATTTGGCATAAAAATCTGACAACCTTATGTATAGGCTCAGAATTTATTTTTCCCCCTACGCCATTAAAAATATTTAGGTGGGTGGGGGTACTATAAAAATCAATATCGTAGACAATCTACTAAATAAATTATGATTACATAGATATACCAATGGATTGCGGTGGTCTTTGAGACTACTGCTTTATTATTTTGCAGAAATTTTCAGATTTTTTGTCATTAAAAAAATTTGCGTTTATCTTTCTCATTATCTGTATTAAAAATATTTATGCCTAAGTCAAAACCCAAGTCATACAAAGTAAAGCTAAATGACAAACCAAAGTCTAAACCTATAATCTTCGCAGGTGTAAGACGTAAGCCAACCAAAGATTTACAAAAGAGGATTGATAAGTTTCTTAAGAATACACCACCTAATCCTCAACCTAATAATCCCTTTATGAGATACCATGAAGGTAAGTGGGTAGACTACTCACCATCAGCATTAGCCAAGAGATTAAAAGATGAAAGAGACAAGGCACTTAAACCTCTGAAACCTTTAGCTGACCTAAGTGCAAAGATACAGAAGACTAATGAAAAACTTACTGCACCAATAAAGAAACTAAGAAAAGATATTGATGCTGTGAGTTTACTGACAGGTAAACCCATAGAATACAAAAGTGTATTAAATCCTATGTTTAATCCTTTTGCCTTTGCCTACAAACCTAAACCTAATGCCACTCTATTGGGTTCAGTAAAGATACCTAAGGTTAAACCTGAAGGTAGCAAACGTAGAGCCATAACTGGTACTGGATTAACTTCTTACATGGAAAGACACAATCTTAGTAATCCTGTAGATATTGCTAAGACCTATCTTACTAAGGAAGGTAAAGACTATAAGGTAACTGGATTTAATAATCTTAGGTTTCTATGTGAACAAATGAATGTAACAGCAGAGGAAGCCTTACTTTATATTTGTGAAGGCATGACTGATACTAAATCTAGATGGAGAAACCATAGGCTTGATAAAGAATTTTGGAGAGGTTCGCAGTCTGTAGTTAACCTTGTTAAACATTTTAAAGAACAAGTAGATATATCTAAGAAAGATAAAAATAAACTTAGTTATACTGTTAAGATGCTTTGGCAATCTGAATACTGTAAAGATTTATTTAAAGAATATGGAGTAGTCTTACCAGATTATACTCAGTTCTCTAAATGGTTTAAGAAAATGAGACATCATGTAGAAGTACTTAAGTTAGACCAACCACAATCTAATGAAATTTAGTACTCTATTAATTAATCTTAAGACTTATGAAAGAGAAGAAAAAGTTTATACTCAATATGAACTTACTGAAATTGTAGGTGAGTTTGTAGTTAATAGAGCCATACAAAGAAGTGAAACAAATACTACGATTATAAAAAATAATCAGTCTTACAAAATGCTTATAAAATACTTAAAAGATTGAGTTGCTACGATATGGCTATGATTAGTAGAGTTGTCATGTCATGGCAGTCTTAGAAAATTGTAATTAAAACTTATTAATCCTATTTGTCCTGTAGAACTTTTAGTTCAGCTTTTAGTACGCAACGTACTCTAAGTTCTTATAACAGAGCAGGGTTTTATCATTCTTTCTACCTGTTGAACTAAAGGTTCTACTAACACTAACAAATAGGAATAGTATGAACTCAAATAAATATAAGTCAGTAGCAATTAAAATTGGTACTTGGAAAACTGCAACTGATTTAGGACAAAGAATAGTACCAAACACTACACTAAGTAGAAGTAAGATAGTTGAAATAGCAATTGAAAGATTAGCTAAAACTTATCCTCATATTGATAACGTACATGAGGTTTCTTTTAAGAAACTCATAGCAAACAAAGGATAGAACTATGCAAATACTAGTACTTGATACTTTTGAAGACTGGGGTCACATGGTCTCTAAGGTTGATAAAGGTGTGTTAGCAAAAGCATTACATAATGCCGAAACTAACCTAACACCAGAACAACCCTCAGAAGTAGTTGTATATCAAACACCTGAAGACGAACTAGAATAGGGTTATGATAGTATTGCGAAAGCACAATCCCAAAAGCCTCATAATGAATATCTATTTTTTGCTAATTAGAATCATTATTAATTACATAAACATTAGTGAAGGCACTTGTGTTTATATAAAAAATCAATATAAGGAGATTAAGTATGTATAAAAATAAACCAAAAACAAAACTGTCGACCAAGCTAATTATGCTTGGTGCTAAAGTTGCGTGTAAGGTATGGTGGTATGCTAGATGTAAACTGAGAAGAAAAGTGAATGATTTTGATTATCACATTTCAGATTTACGAAGTCAGTATCCTAATGAAGTATTTTATTGCTCTCATATAGGAAAACTTCCATTTTATTGTAAGACTGAAGAAGTAAATGATGACAAAGAAAAAAGTTCATCAATTAAAATCGGTGACTGCAATATCTCATATACATTTGATAAACTTTCTAAGTCTCAAGAAATAGATAAAGAAAATCTATTTTATTTATTTGAAGATACTAGAATATCAATGTTGAAAGACCTAATCACAAATACTATGGTACGACATAACAAACCTAAATCTCTGACAGTTTTAAACTTACGAGAGGATAGAGGAGAAAGTAATGTCGTTAAGTTGCACAATAAGTAACATTCAATTTGATTATGCTTTTAATGATGCTGTAAGAAAAGCATCTAAGAGTGTATCAGAAAATGCTACTACATTTCAAAATGGTATTCCTAATCAAACTGTTTTAGTTTTTAAAACAATTTGTTGTTTACCTGATGAAGAACTCAACACTAGAGTGATTGCTGAATGGTATTTTAGATTGTTCGGTATTTCTATATCAAATACTTCTACTGTAAGAAACTTACATAGATTATCTGATTATGGATTTCTAGAAGTTGTTATAAATCCACATGGAAAATCACATAAGTATACTTGGATTAGATTAACCATGTCTGGGCGTAAACTACAAAAACTTTTCATGGGTTCTACTAGTGAATGGAAAGATAAACCAAGACAAGTAGTTGAACGTGCAGTCAAATCAGCAATGACAGGAGATGTGTATGATTAAATTAAGCACACAAGTAAAAACCTATATACAACAAAGTTGTCCTCAAGGTATTACTTTACATAGAAACGATAAGTCATTGTATGTCAAACAATCTAAAATGATTAATGGCAATGCAAAGACTTTAACTAAGGTTATCAATATGCCTATCAGTAAAGGTATGACTGATGCTGAAATAAAAGAAGCATTTGAAAATACTTTACCTGAAGCCTTAAATGTCAAAAGACAATTTAAGTCTCAATTAGATAATCCTAATATTTCTTTTCACAAACCTTCAGCAGTAGGAGTTGGTACATTAGGTTCTGTATTTCAAATGATGTTTCAACCAGAGTGGGGTCAGAAAAGTGACAAACAAAAATATTTAGTAAATCATTTTTATAATGACCTACAAGAATATTATGGTGCAGACAGAAAGTTATCTTATTGGACTGATGAAGATGTAGATGGTTTTAAGTCATGGGTAGCAAGAAAGATTGCTGAAAGAGAAAAGAATATGACTGGAACTGTAAGCAACAACTCAATTAATAAAAGACTAGGTGTTCTTAGAGGTATCTTTAGATATGCACTAAAGAAAAGATTATTAACTAATGACCAGTTAATTAATCCTGACCCTAGAGTTAAGAATATGGGTATTGTTGATTTACCTAGAGGTGAAACCAAACGTAAACCTGCATTTGCAGAATTTGAGCAAGAACAATTTTTACAAGTTATTCTTAAATGTGGTGACCAATATTGGTATGATTTATGGGCATGGGCTTTTGATACTGGAATGAGACATGATGGTGAACTTGATAATTTCATTATTGATAATGTTGACTTCGGTAGAAAGTCAGTAACTTTTTGGAGAAGTAAAACAAAAGGTTGGTCTGTTGAATTACCATTAACACAAAGATGTTTGGATATAGCTAAGAGAAGATTAAAAGATGCTCAAGCTAGACCAGATAGAAAAGTGTTTGCAGGTTCAGCAAGTCAAAGAAGAAGTAACTGGGATAAGTACATTCGTATGTGTAACTTCAATCAAAAGTTTACACCATACACAACTAGACATACTTTTATTACACGTCTAGCTGAGAAGAATGTAAATCCTAAAGTTGCTATGGAACTTGCAGGTCATTCTGTTATTGAAACAACACTAACTTATTATACTAAGTCTAGTTCTCAAGTTTTACAAAATGCAATATTATCGTTGCAAAACAATAGAACTGAATTAGAGATTAATGATAGTATGATTGGTCACAATAGTAGAAGGGCGTTGAAATAAGTATGAAAAGTGCTATCAATTCACATTTTAAAAGTTGGGCGAGTGGTGGAATGGTAGACACGCCAGTCTTAGGAACTGGTCACGCAAGTGGTGAAGGTTCAAGTCCTTTCTCGCCTACCAAAAATAGTAGAAAAAGTGTCTACGTAAGTGTCTACGATATGATTACTTTATCTACTAAACTGAAACAGAGAGGTGTAGTTAACAAGGGTAATGACAAGGTCAATAGTCTTAGGAAGAACTGCACTTCTCTTTTCAACAACACTTGTGATTATTATTCTTTAATCATAAGTATTTTTTTTAAATTTAACTCAACGACACAAATGTGGTGGTCTTGTAGACAAACTACAAGTATCACTAATAGACACTCACTAGTGTTCGTTACATCTATGGAGAAGTTCTTATTATGTCCGCAGAAACACATAAGACACCATTCCAACTACAACTAGAAGAATTAGTAAGAGTTGGGGTAGGTGGTAAATTTGCCAATAAAGAAAACCACTTAAAAATAATCCAAAAAGAATTAGAGCATGAAGAAGATATGCTTAGAGGTGGTGCTAACAGATATAAAAAAACTGTTAATGATGCCAAAGCCAAAGGACAAGAAAGTACAACTTTGTATGGTCTTGTTCTTCAACAAAAATATATCACAGAAGTATCTAAATTAATTAATGAAGATATTAGACTTATGAGTAGTGGTAAGGCAGGTAATCACCAAACAGCTTTAAAAATAATATGCCAATGTCTACCTACTTCAGCATTTGATAATGGAGTATTTTTAGAAGACAAGCCTGAGATATGGGATACTTGCAGTCTAATTATTCTTAAAAATGTAATTGATGGTATTTCTGATGAAACTACTATTAATAAACTATCTATTCAAATAGCTACTGGTTTAATGCAAGAAGCTAGGATTACTCAATTTAAAGAGCAGAATAAAGATAGCTATTTAAAAACCTCAAGAAAATTAGCAGGTAAAAACATACCTCAAAACGCTAATAGGTATCAATATAAATCAAGAGTTTGGACTTACATGATGAATAGAAATGGTCTCAGATTTGATGATTGGAGTAATGTAGAAAAGATACACTTAGGTGTGAAGATGATTAGTTACCTAGAAAAACTAGGTCTTATTAAACATCAAAATAGAAAGCATAGGAAAGATAAAACTGTAACCTATGTTGAAGCAACACCTAAGATTATTGAAGAAATTAAAAACTTTAATATCAAAAATGAACTTCTTTTTCCTAAGTATTTACCAATGGTAGCACCACCAAGAGATTGGTCATCACCTTTTACCGGTGGTTATTATGGAAAGAAATTTAACAAAGAAAACAAACCTGAGGAGATAGCTAATGCACTACAATTTCATAAAACAAACAAATAAAAGATATTTAGAAGAACTAAACAACAGATGGCATGAGTTTCCGATTGTAAGTCAATCTGTAAATATCATGCAAAAAACTGAATGGGTAATTAATAAACCTGTGTTTGATGTTTTAGAAACTTGTATTCTAAACAGTTATCAATTAGGAAAATTACCTATTAATCCTGAGGACATTCCTCTACCACCTAAACCATTTGATATAGCTATTAACAAAGAAGCTAAAACAAAATGGAAAAGAGAAGCCTCTAATGTTTACAAAGAAAGAGCAAAGTCTAAATCTAAATATATTCAGATAAGACAAATTCTTGAGGAAGCTAAAAAATTTTTAGATATTGGTTTTTGGTATCCTTATCAATTAGACTTTAGAGGTAGGATATATCCTAAGTCACCAATGCTTTCACCACAAAGTGCTGACTACGCAAGAGCATTAATTAAATTTAAGTTTGGTAAACCTATGGCAACTGAAGAAGCATTTAATAATTTTGCTGTAGCAGGTGCAGGTCTGTTTGGTGAAACTGATAAAGAAGAATTACCAATTAGAAGACAATGGGTAATTGATAATGCAGATAAAATTATTTCTACTGCCAACAATCCATTACAAGATACTTGGTGGTGTGAAGCTGATAAACCATTTTCATTTTTAGCATGGTGTATTGAATATAGAGATTTTGCTGAAACTGATTTTGACCCTAAGTTTATAACTACATTACCAATACATTCTGATTGTTCTAACTCAGGTCTACAACATTACTCAGCTATGATGAGAGATGAAGTAGGTGGTAAAGCTACAAACTTAGTACCATCAAATAAGCCTAATGATGTCTATGGATTAGTTGCAGAAAAAGTAATTGATAAATTAAAACAAGAAACAAACCCAATGGCAAAACAATGGTTAGAATATGGGATAGATAGAAAGATTTGTAAGAAACCTGTAATGTGTTTACCTTACAGTCTTACTCAATATTCCTGTAGGCAATACATTCAAGACCATGTTGAAAAAGAATTAGTTGAAAATAATAAACCTCATAATTTTGGTGATGATTTATTTAAATCAACTTACTACTTAACTAAAATTGTATGGAAAAGTATCAATGAAGTTATTGTTGGTGCTAAAGATATAATGAAGTTTTTAAAAGATGTAGCAAAACTTGTTGCATCAGAAAACTTACCTGTTGCTTGGACAAGTCCATTAGGTCTACCTATTATGATGTCAGCTTACAAAAAAGAAAGTAAGCGAGTTAAAACAAAGATGGGTGATAGTATTATTAAGTTGTCTGTTAGTTCTGAGACTGAAGAAATAGACAGAAGAAAGACCCAACAATCTATATGTCCTAATCTAATCCATCAATTAGATAGTTCAGTATTAAGTTTATCAGTAGTTAAAGGTTCAGAACTTGGAATAGATAATTTTAGTTTAATCCATGACAGTTTTGGAGTTCTAGCACCTGATGCTGATAATATGTCATTGGCTTTGAGAGAAGCATTTTGTGAAATCTACAGTAAAGATATTTTAGCTAATTGGGCAATGGAGATGAAGCAAATGTTATCTGAAAAAAACCAGAAAAAATTTCCACCATTACCTGAAAAAGGAAATCTAGATTTAGAGCAGGTAAAAAAATCAATCTTTTTCTGTGTTTAGTTTTTTTAAACTTCAGTCAACGACACCTGTGTTGATTAAGTGCCACCTATGGCTAACCAAACGTAACAAAGGAGTACAAATATGAATGAAGCCACATACATAAGTGAATTGGGAGAAGCGATATACCCACACTTAAATAAACCTGACGTTAAATTTAACGAAAATGGTGAATACAAAGTTATCTTAAAAGTATCACAAGGTAGAGCAACTAAGATGGTTGCACAATTTGAGAAAGCTATGCAAGATAGTATTTCTAAAGCTGAAAGTGAACTTAAAGGTAAAACTGTAAAAGTAGCACCAAGTCCATATTCTGAAGAAGGTGGGTTTGTTAATTTTAAATTTAAAATGAAAGCTACTGGAGTGAACAGGAAGACTAAAGAACCCTTTAGTCAAAGACCTGCACTCTTTGATGCAAAGAAAAATCCTCTTAATCCAACTTCATGTAACATTTGGGGTGGCTCTAAGATTAAAGTTGCATACCAATTGAGACCTTATCATACGCCTCTAATTGGTGCAGGTGTAACTGCAATTTTAAAAGCAGTCCAAGTGATTGACTTAGTAGAAGGCAAACAAATGAATTTGTTTTCTAAAGAAGATGGATATGAAAATGCAACATCACCAGAGGAGATGAATAATGTACCACAGACAGAAGTTCAAACGAGTACAGATTTCTAAAGGTGTTGTTTTAAAATCAGGATTGGAAGAAGTAGTCTTTACTTATTTAAAGAAAAATAAACTTTCTTTTAAATATGAAGGTTTAAAGATTACTTACTTTCAACCTGAAATTAAAAAAACTTATACACCTGATTTTCCTATCAAGGGTTCTTTCATCATAGAAACTAAAGGTGCTTTTAATAGTGCCGATAGAAAGAAAATGAAATTAATTAAAAAACAGAACCCTGAATTAGATATTAGGTTTATCTTTTCAAATTCAAAAACAAAGATTGGGAAAAAAAGTTTAACTACTTATGGCAAGTGGTGTGAACTTAATGATTTTCCTTATCATTGTATTCAATCAACAAAACAAACTTTTCCAAATGATTGGTTAAAAGAAATTCAACAAGTACAGGCAGGACATTAATTATGGCAAGACAAGAAACAAAATACATTGTTATTCATTGTACAGCTACACCACCATCAATGAATATTGGTGCTAAAGAAATAGATAGATGGCACAGAGAAAGAGGTTGGTTAAAGATAGGTTATGGCAAAGTTATTCGTAGAGATGGAACTGTAGAGCAAGGCAGAGGTGATAATGATGTTCAGGCTCATGTTAAAGGCTACAATCATTGTTCTTATGGATTAGCTTTAGTCGGTGGAAGTAATGAATACGATAACTCAAAAGCAGAAGATAATTTTACTGCTGAACAATGGGAAAGTTTAAAGAAAACTTTAGAAGAACTTTTAGTTAAATACCCAGATGCACAAATTGTTGGGCATTATATGCTTGATGAAAACAAAGAGTGTCCAAGTTTTAACGTCAGAGAATATTTATTACATGAAGATGTAAGCGGATATAAATTTCAAGATGGTCTTACAGATGATGCCGACCTAGCAGAATTATTACCTGAAGACTTACCTGAAATAGATGACGACTAATTTTCTACATCATTCGCCATGTGAAAATTGTGGCTCTAAAGACAACTTAGGTGTTTGGGAAGACCACACTTATTGTTTTGGTTGTCATAATTATGAAAAGACAAATGGTGAATTACCAAAAGTAGAAAAGCAGAAAATAATACCAGATATGATTGAAGGAATAGTAGAAGCATTACCAAGTAGAAAAATTGATAGTGAGACTTGTAAGAAGTTTAATTATCAAACTGCTGAATACAAAGGTGAGCCTGTTCACATAGCTAACTTTTATGACAGGAATTATAATAGAGTTGCACAGAAGTTAAGATTTAAAGATAAAAGATTTATATGGTTAGGTGATACTGATAAAATTACTTTATTTGGTCAGAACCTATGGCGTGATGGTGGTAAGATGGTTGTCATCACAGAAGGTGAGATTGATGCACTTACTGTAAGCAAAGTTCAAAACAATAAGTTTCCAGTAGTATCAGTACCTTCAGGTGCATCATCAGCAAAAAAATATATTAAAAAAGAATTAGAGTGGCTTTCTAAATTTGAAAACATTGTATTAATGTTTGATGAAGATGAAGCAGGTAAAAGTGCAACAATAGAATGTGCAAATATTTTACCAGTAAAAAAAGTAAAGATAGCATCACTTCCTGCTAAAGACCCAAGTGAATTATTACAGAATGGTCAAGGCTCTAAAATTATTGATGCTATGTGGGAAGCTAAAGCCTATACCCCACAAGGTATTATAGAAGGTGTTAATACAAAAGAATTATTACTTAATGATGATTATGTAGAAACAATTCCTTACCAATGGAATGGTTTTAATCAGAAACTTGGTGGTATCAGAAAAGGTGAGTTAGTATTACTTACAGCAGGTTCAGGTACAGGTAAGTCTCAAGTCTGTAGAGAAATTGCTTACCACTTAATAAGTCAAAAAGAAAAAGTTGGTTACATAGCATTAGAGGAAAGTGTTAAGAGAAGTGTTAGAGGAATTGTATCAGTAGGTTTAAATCAGTTAATTCATTTACCAGAAGTAAAAGAAAAGTTAACTGAAGAAGAAATTATAAATGAATGGAATAATATAAAAGATTACATTTGTTTCTATGACCACTTCGGTAGTTCTGACACCGAAGATTTAATGAACAGAATTAGATACATGGTTCAATCATTAGATTGTAAGACAATCATACTTGACCATATCTCAATAGTTATTTCAGGTTTAGCTGATGGAGACGAGAGAAGATTAATTGATAATACAATGACTAATCTTCGTAAACTTGTTGAAGAAGTTAAATGTGCAATGTTTGTGGTCTCACATTTAAAACGACCAGAAGGTAAAACTGGACATGAAGAAGGTGTTCAAACTTCATTATCTCATTTGAGAGGTAGTCATTCATTAGCACAATTATCAGATGCAGTAGTTGGTTTTGAGAGAAATCAACAAGATGAAATTCAAAGCAATGTAATGACCGCAAGAGTTCTTAAGAACAGATACTCAGGTGATACAGGAATAGCTTGTAGTTTAATTTATGACAAACAAACAGGAAGATTAAAAGAAGGTAGTTTTGATGAATGAAAAACTTTTAACTAAATTTATTTTATCATTCTTAATAGATAAAGAAGATTATTTAAAATTAACTCAAGAACAACAAACAATAGTTTTTGAAACTTGCAAAACTATTATGACTGCAATTTACAATGCAATTAAATTTGAGAATGTTTATCCAGTTATAATGTGTGGTGATGTAGAAGCACATGAAGTTATTACAAAATCTATATCAAGAGTTTCAGATGTACTTCCAAGTGTAGATAAGATTTCAATTCATTTAATTCATTAATGAAACAAAGACCTCTTTGTGATTTTTGCAAGGAACAACCTGCTGACATCTTTAAAGAAGAACAAGGTAAAAAAATTTACCATTGTGCAAGTTGTTACGTAAAGCAAAACAATTTAACTAAAAATGGAACTAATAATAGACCTAGAGACTAATGGGTTTCTAGATAAAGATAACTTAGTAATTCATTGTATCGTTTGTAAGGATATAAATACTAATAAAGTATACAGTTATAATCCTAATAACATCAATGATGCACTAGAGTTACTAAACAAATCTTCAATTATCATTGGACATAATTTAATTGGTTTTGATGTTCCAGTATTAGAAAAAGTTTTAAATTATAAGTACAAAGGTAAGATTTTTGATACCTTGCTAATGAGTAGGCTTATATGGACTAACTTATTAGACCATGATTTTAAATGTAAAGAATTACCTGCAAAACTATATGGAAGACACTCATTAGAAGCATGGGGTTACAGATTAGGTTTAAGAAAAGGTGATTATCAAGAACACTCTGACTTTAGTGAGTTTAATCAAGATATGTTGGAGTACTGTAAAAGAGATGTTGAAGTAACTTCATTACTATTCTCTAAAATTAAAAAAGAAAACTATTCTTCTATGTCTGTAGATTTAGAGCATAACTTTGCTAAATGGATTGCATTACAAGAACAACATGGTGTGTATTTTGATGAGACGACTGCTCAGTCGCTACATACTATCCTAACCAAGAGGAAACTAGAGTTAGAAGAAAAGTTAACTCTAGCTTTTCCTTCTTGGGAAAAGTTTTGTGGTAACAAAGTCTATAAAAGAGATAACAAGAAAAAAGGAATTAAAGCAGGTGTACCAGTACCTATTTATAAAACTGAAATATTTAATCCTAATTCAAGAGACCATATAGCAGATAGATTAATTAATGTACTTGGTTGGAAACCTAAAGATTTTACTCAAACAGGTAAACCAGAAGTTAATGAAAAAGTTTTAAGTTCACTACCTTATCCTGAAGCTAAAATTATTTCTGAACATTTAATGATACAGAAAAGATTAGGTCAGTTAAGTGATGGAGAACAAGCGTATTTAAAATTAAACAAAAGAGGTAAGATTTATGGAAAAGTTATTACGAATGGTGCAGTCACAGGTAGATGTACTCATCACTCACCAAATTTGGCACAATGTGTGGCGAGTGGTTCAGAGTATGGTAAAGAATTTCGTTCCTTATTTAATTGTCCTACCGATATGGTTATGTGTGGTCTTGATTTTTCTGGTTTGGAGTTGCGTGTGTTGGGTCATTACCTTCATAATTATGACAATGGGAATTTTTCAAAAACACTTTTGGAAGATGATATTCATACCGCCAATCAAAAAGCTACAGGACTTACCACTCGTGCTAAAGCTAAAACTTTTATATATGCTTTCATTTATGGTTGCGGAGATAAGAAACTCTCTGAAATACTTGATGTCACTCACGAAGAAGCCAAAAGAGTAAGAGAAAGATTTACTAGAAACCTACCTGCACTAGCTATGTTAATTAGTGCAGTCAAACAAAAATATAGAAATTATGGATACCTAAAAGGTATTGATGGTAGACGATTAAATTGTAGAGCAGAGTTTAGTTCTTTAAATACATTAATCCAATCCGCAGGTGCATTGTTAGTCAAACAAGGCACAGTAATTATAAATGAAGAATTACATAAAGCAGGTTTTAAATTTGGAGAAGACTATGCAATGGTTTTACATATCCATGATGAGATGCAGTTCATAGTTAAAAAAGAAAAAATAGAACAATTTAAAGAGATAGCAAAATCAATATTTAAGAAAACACAAGACTTCTTTCATTTCAAAACTCAATTAGATGGAGAAATAAAAGTAGGTCAAAACTGGAGTGACACACACTAAAGCAAAACCTCACTTTGACTTAGATTTAAAATTCGGTCAACAAAAAGAAAACGAACTTCAAGAAGCCATAGAAGGAAAAATAGAATGTAAGACTGACCGGATATGTCAGAAGACTGGTAATGTTTTTATTGAGATTGAAAGTAGAGGTAAACCTTCAGGAATTTACACAACAAAATCTAAATATTATGCAATTTGTTTATGGTTAGAAAAACGTAACCATCAAATATGGGTTTTAATACCAACTAAAATTCTAAAGAAACTAATGAAGTCTTATCCCATTAAAGCAGGTGGAGATAATTGGACTTCTAAAGGACACATCATTCCAAAAGGAGATTTACTTGATTTAGTATTATGAAGAAACTATTAAAAAATAAACTTGTCTTACCAGACATAGACCCAAAAGATTTTCCATATAAATTCTATAAATGTTGGTGGAGTGATATTATTAGTTTTAGTAACTGGGCTACTATTCCTGAAATTAAAAAATCTAATACAGCAGTATGTATTACTATGGGTTGGTTAGTCCACCAATCTAAAGAAAAATTCGTTTTCATTGGTGATGTTAATTTTAATGAAGATGGCACAATCAATGAAGGCGGTAATTCAACAGTCATACCAAAATCAAACATATTAAAACTAAAGGAGATAGACCTATGACAGAGTTAACTGATGCTCACTTTCATTTACATAGTGAGAATAAAGCAAGAAAACATGAGAAGAAGAAGATGACTAATATGAATAACTTCTTTGATAATCAAAATAAAGTGATGATAGTAGATGGTGACCTAGTTATTTACAAGATTGCTTCTAGTTTAGAAGAACCTATTGACTGGGGTAATGATATATGGACATTACATTCTGACTTAAGTGTAGGTAAACAATTGTTCAAACAGAACATGGAACATTACAAACAATATACAAAGTCAAAAGAAATTATTGTAGCTTTCTCTGATAAGAAAAATTACAGAAAAGAATTAGATACTGAATATAAATCTTATAGAAAGAAAATAAGAAAACCAGTTTGTTATCAACCTTTAAGAAAGTGGGTTGAACAAAACTATAACTTCTATTGCCTACCTAATTTAGAAGGTGATGATGTTATAGGCATTTTAGCTACCCAACATTACAATACAAACAATGTTATCATATCAGGTGATAAAGATATGAGAACTATTCCCTCTTGGCATTGTTTTATTGGTGATGACCAGTTGGAGTTTGTAGACGAAAATAAAGCTAATTATAATTTTTGTTTACAAGTTCTAACTGGAGATAGTGCTGATGGTTATAAAGGTTGTGTAGGTGTTGGTGCTGTTAAAGCTAATAGAGTACTTCATAATAAAAAAACTTTAGATGAGATGTGGAACGCTGTCATAGAAGAATATGAAAGAAATAACCAATCATTTGAAGACGCATATCATCAAGCCAAATTAGCAAGAATACTTAGAAAAGATGAGTACGACTTTGCTACTAATCAACCAAAACTATGGAATTACAAATATGAACACTACAGAGATACTAGAGCAAACAAAAAAGCTAGTTAGTACTGACCGAGAAGATAAGCATGGTGACAAAGTAAAGAACCATGAGAATATTGGAAGACTTTGGTCAGGTTACTTACAAAACAAAACTAAATTAAATATTAAAATATTACCTGAAGATGTAGCTAATCTAATGGCTTTGTTAAAGATAGCTAGAACTCAGGAAGGACAACACAACATTGATGACTATGTTGATGCTTGTGGTTACTCAGCAATTGCAGGTGAGATTGCTGAGGAAAGAACCAGATTAAGTACCACTTTAGGAGAAAACAATGCAGAAAAAGATAGAAGTACCAGTACTAAGTAAGGAACTGATTGATTATCTTGATGTTCTTTTCCCAGAACAATGTGCAGACCTTAACGATAGCGACAGACAAATTTTTTATAAATCAGGTCAAAGGTCAGTCGTTAAGCATCTAAGAGAAAAATATAAATTACAACAGGAGAACTAAATATGTGTCCCCCAAGCAGAAGCCCTAGTCCGCCACCTGCACCAGAACCAACTCCGCCAACTCCACCAGTTGTTGTTCAAGCAACTACTAAGAAAAATGCACCTAAAATGGCAGAAAGCACTTCTACAGTAGAAAAAGCAGACAGCACTAATGTGAGAAAAAAGA